>Ga0209394_1000204_pt1 | contig 54774 bp, 47 predicted proteins | sample JNZ201metaG_FD_184122 | JGI IMG/M metagenome (GOLD analysis project Ga0209394, IMG submission 184122) | Hot spring microbial communities from Jinze hot spring, China to study Microbial Dark Matter (Phase II) - JNZ 20120812A (SPAdes) (version 3) ...
GGGTAGAGATTAAGATTACAAAAGAAGATGTATTATGCGTCGCTAGACGATTAAATATTGAACTAACAGATGAGCAGATCGAAGAAGCGTAACTTAGTCTCGGGATCTTTTAGTATTGTTTGTAAAGTCTAGTTTAAAAGATAGGAAGTAGAAATTTTGATCAGGATGTTTGTTGAAATCGATGGTTCTATGGGTGAAGGTGGAGGTCAGATTCTTAGAAATGCTGTTGCTCTCTCCGCAGTCCTACTCAAACCTATAAAAATCAAGAATATTAGAGTTAAGAGAAGTAATCCAGGACTTAGACCACAACATTTAACTAACAATTAACTTCTTTTCTCTTTTTAAGGCTTCTGTAGATTGAGTTAGATGATATATTGTTATTTTCTACTTTTCTAAAGATGTGTAATTATTTTTTGTGATGTGGATTGTTAGTGGTGGGTTATACTTATTACATAAATTAATTATTTAGGATTGTGGATATGGTTCTAGTTTTTAGTCTGGTGGGAGCGAATTTGTTTGGAGAATCCTTTTATTTGATTTTTATCGTAGCTATTAGAGATATACTTAATAATAGATAGGTTAATGTCTTCATTTCAGATGGTGTCACCTGTGTCATCTGTTGATGCTTGGAAGTTGATTGAAAAAGTTGCTAACTACTTAAAGGAGAATCATGTTATCGTACCTCCACAGTGGGCCATGTTTGTTAAGACTGGTGTTCATAAAGAATTACCACCACAGAACCCTAACTGGTGGTATATTAGAGCTGCTTCTATAATGAGGAAAATTTACCTTAAAGGTCCCCTCGGAGTATCTAGGCTAAGAACAATATACGGTGGTAAACATAGATTAGGTCATCATCCACCTAAGTTTGCTAAAGCTAGTGGTGCAGTGATAAGAAAGATACTACAACAGTTGGAGAGTGCTGGTCTTATGGAGAAAGCTGATAGAAAAGGTAGGAGGCTTACACCTAAAGGTAGAGAGCTACTTGAAGAAGCAGCTAGAGCCATATTGAAAACAGAAGCAAAGAAGACCTAAAAATAAGATTCCTACGTAAAGGTTAAAGATTTGTTATAATGATTTATCTACAGTGAGGGTGCTGGCATGTCTTTTGATGAAGAAGAATTAGAGAAGATTAAGGAGAGACGATTAATGGAGCTTCAGCGGAAGATTGCTGAAGAAGAAGAGAAGAAGAGAAGAGAAGCAGAGAAAGCAGCTGTTCTCCGAATAATACTTACACCTGAAGCTAGACAGAGGCTTGCAAACCTTAGACTTGTGAAACCTGAACTTGTCGAACAACTAGAACAGCAATTGATATCTTTAGCTCAAGTAGGTAGAATAAAAACTCCGATAACAGATGATATCTTAAAAGAAATTCTAAGTAAGATAGCTGAAGAAAAGAAGAGAGAGATAAGAATAATTAGGAAGTAATCTTCAAGATCTACGAATAGCTAAGAATACAGTAAAACTGAGGATCACTAGTAGACTACTAACTTTTCAATACTTATAGTTGAAGAACCAGTCCTCTATCTATATGACTTCTGATTTTCCGTCTTGTATACCATCTCTCTACCCAAAAAGATACAGATATGATTAAACTATCTTTACTCTTGAGATAAGGTAAAATACGTAGATTAGAGATAATAAAGGGAGAGATTGGAGATGACGATTAGAACACTTGCCTTGAAGAAGAGACTTGCAAAAGCTTTAAGAAGAGGGTGGTCTGTTCCAGCTTGGGTAATTCTTCGAACTCATAGAAAAGTTAGGGTTAGTGCTAAGTGGAGACATTGGAGGAGAAGTGGAAAGATAAAGACTTGAGGTGAGAAAGTTTGAGTGAAATCGTTCTTGAAAGAGAGTATGTTATTCCTCTTAGAGACGCATACGAAGCTTCTAGAACTAGAAGAGCGAAAAGAGCTATAAACATAGTTAGAGAGTTTGCTAGAAGACATATGAAAGCAGAGATAGTAAAGATATCTCAAGGTGTAAACCAGCTTATCTGGAGTAGAGGAATCGAAAAACCTCCTAGAAGAATCAAAGTAATCATGAGGAAGAAGAAGGAGGGAGTAGTGGAAGTCCTACTCTTAAGAGAAGTTGAAGAAGAACAGAAGAGAGAAGAGAAAAAGTAGATTATTTTTACAGTTCACTGATTTTTCTATACGTTATCTTAGCTATTTTTGAAGATAGTTTAGGTGGAACGGCTTCACCTACTTGATCGAATTGTCTATCAACACCTCCATAAAAGACGTGGCTGTCTGGAAATGTCATAAGTCTGGCCTGCTCCCTAACCGTTAGTAAACGATCTTCATACGGATGTATGAATCTAGCTTTACCGTATATTGTGGGAGCGATCTTCTCCGGGTGGAGTCTTAGCCAGTTGAATCTAACATGACCTTCAGAATCACGAAATTTGAAGAGAGCTTCACCCCACCTCAACTTCTTAATCTTCTGTAATCTAACCTTTCCTACGCTAACAAGTTTATGATTTGGGAGAGATCCTATCGGAGGCATGTCTCCCAGGATTTTTCCAGTCTTCTCAGGTTCTTCCTCCATACCAGATAAATCGATCTCTATATTTGAGATGAATACTCTTCTACGTCTTGATGGGACACCATACTTCTCTGCATCTATAATATTGAAATATGCTTCATATCCAATCCTATTGAATAGTTTCTTTAACATCATTCCTAGAGGTTCTGTTATAAGTTCTGGAACATTTTCAAGTATGTAAAGTTTTGGTCTAAGCTCATCAACAAGTCTTATAAACTCTAATATAAGTCTACCTTGAGAATCTGTAAACAATCTATCGTATGGATCCTTCATTCTTCTTGTGTTCATGCTTGTGAATGGTTCGCATGGAGGACCACCTATCACGATATCTATCTTCCCAACACATGAAACTATATCTCTACCACACACTCTCTTGACATCTTCTGCAAAAAGAGTAACGTTTGGAAAATTCGCTCTATAACTCTTAACTATGTGTGGATGATTCTCTATTGCTGCTACAACATTCTCTCTAAACCCTAAACTAAAGCCTCCAGCACCAGCAAATATATCTAGAACTTTTAAATCCAATGTCTATAAGATCTTTCAGTTCATCCATGATTTTAAGATAACTTCTATTTAGAATTCTTAAGAAAAGCATTAATATTATTCGGGTTATTCTATTCTGTGGTACTTTTTAAGAGAGTGTTCTCCAGTAGATTATCATTCTTTCTTCTCTTTATGGTATTCGTCTCCATAAACTTCTTTCATGAATTCTTCGTAAATTTTTTGTACTCTTTCAGCTGCTGGACCGCTTCCTTCTACTACACCGTCTTTCGTAACTCTTATTCTATCCATTACGAGTATGACGTCTGCTTCACGTATATATTTAACCATGTTTGGAAATACTTTGTTGAGCTTCTCTGCAAGCTTCTCAAGACTTACACCAGCCTCTAGAACTTCTATGAATGTTATGCTTCTTCCGGAAATAAAGATCTTTGGAAAATGTTTACCAGTATTGTCTCTGGCGTCTACAAGCCATAGACTATAATCTGTAGGATTGTATGCTGTTAGCTTACCTTCGAAAGATATTCCTCCAGATAGCTCGACACGTACCTGTTTATCTAGCATAGATGAAAACTCATCACTAAATCTTTTCGAAGCTATTGCAGCCAATCTAGTACACCTTTTCTATGTAAGCTTTCTCCATATGGTATTTATGTGTTTCTATTGTTGCTAAAAACATAGCTTGAATTTTTTCTTCTTTCACGTTTTTAACTTGAACTCTATTCCAGCACAATGAACTTCACCTCTGATTCTTCTTATGAAAGATGTACATGAATAGCATTCTAGGAAGGAGACTCTCTTGTTAGCTACTGGACATTCTACGTATTCTTTCTTCATTCTCTGAATCATCTTTGATCCGAGACTATTCTTAAGCTGCTCTACTATTTCTCTACTTACACGTATAGATTTCTCAGAAGACATAACTTTAACGATGTATCTCGCCTCAACCATAACAAGCAATAAATTAATAAAGGTCATCTATAAGAATATCGTTCTCTTTCAACAAAATAGAAAAACTTATGTTTCTGTAAATTTAATCTGTACACTCTTATAACTGGTCTTGAACAATCTGTAGAGTATCGATATAGATATTAGGAGAGATGTTAATAGTATTACCCATCCCGTGTAAACTAATCCATAGTCTTCGATGTATATGGCTTTAACTGTATGCGGTGAATCCATAGTTATCCAGTTTCCTTTAAGTATTCTACCTTCTTCATCTATCCAGTGTGATAATCTGTAGATTGGTTTGAAGAGTACTTCTAATCCTATTGGGAAAACGTATTCTCTTGCTGTAAATTTAGCGATCTCTCCATGTCTATACCATCCACTACCTACCTCGCCTCCAAGTTCCGATAAAACTTTAAGATAATATTCAGCAAAATATCTTACTTCAATATTACTATCATTCACAATTTCATAGAAAGGCTTTTCCGTAACGTATCTTACATACTCACCGATTTCTATCACATCTCTTACTCTGAGCTGGTGGCTTGTACCCTTCAGGAAAAATGTACTGTAATTCTTATTTCCACTAATTGTTATCGTTTCATTATCTATTGAAAATTCTATTTCATCGAGGGCTGAAGGTATGTTGAACGAAATATTTAACCAATAGATTATTCTTCCATCTACTTTACCCCAACCCCAATCATTTCTAGGTCTCTGACCCCAATCCTCATTCCAACGAGCTGAAGTCTTAAGTATACTTATAACATTTTCGTAAGTAGCGTGAGGGTTTATCTGTAGTATGAGTGCTACTAAACCTGCGACGTGAGGTGAAGCCATGCTTGTTCCATGCTTAACCGTATAGTATCTATTTATGTCTGAAATTGAAGATGGTTCCGAGGTAGGTTTCGCAGCTACGATAACAGATCCAGGAGCAGTTATATCTGGCTTTACACGTCCATCTCTCGTCGGCCCTCTTCCACTAAACTCTAGTAGTTCATCGATATTATACCTAGTGTTAAGTACTTCTCCTTTATAGTTTACCCAGGTATTCTTTGTTACATATCCACCTACAGATATTGTTTTCGGAGAAGTTGCTGGTATAGATACTGTGTAATTGTTTGTGATAATGTATCCTTCTCCTGGAAGTATTCTTTCACTGAGATATGAACATGTATCGCTATCTATCCATGCATGCCAGATTTTTTCTCCAACATTCTTCAGAAATTCTATCTCTAGACTCCACACACCACTTTCTAAACTACTGTTTGAGTAAAGCTCAATCAACCATTCAACTGAATCTCTATAAATGTTTTCCGTAATAGATATTGTTAGATTATCTAGTATCAGATTTCTCGTAGGACTTTTCACACTTATTCCACTGGGTGTTTTTAATGTCAGCTTAACTATGTCTCCCCGATCAAGCCATAAAGAAAATCCAAAAGAAGATGTTTCAGGAGGTATAAACCATTTAACTTCAATCTTCTTTCCTTCTTCTATATAGCCTATTGCATGTATATCATCTTCTGCAGAATTTCCTGCTGCTACGACTACTATAATACCTTCATCTACAAGCTTCTCGATAACGTACTCGAGTGGCGAGGAACCGTCATGTCCACCTAGATCTGTTCCCAGACTCAAGTTTACCACAGTTCTAACACCGAGTTCACGGGCTTTTTCAGCTATATACATCAAACCATCTATGATTTCTGCTTCACTCATATACCAGCTAGTTCCATTACATGCAGGTCCACCGCTTTTAACTATTATTAGAGAAGCTCCAGGCGCGACACCTCTATAAGGTCCAGCTCTACCGGATCCAGCAGCTATGGATGCTACATGTGTGCCATGACCTACAATATCATTTGTCGGACATGTCCTTGATTCTATATCGTCTTTAGTACATTCGTATCCATAGTTAAAGTTCTTTGGAGGTTTCCCATTAACAGTTTGATCCCATATTGCTAGAATCTTTGTTGACCCATTTTTGAAGTAGAAATCTGGATGGGTGTAATCTATCCCAGTATCGATTATGCCTACAGCTATCCCCGATCCATCTATACTTCTACCTAGATTATCTTTTACACTCCATAAATTATCTACATGGATTTCTGGGACACTTACATCTAACAATAATTTGTAGAGCCTTCTCGAGATATAGTTTTCTCGAAGAAATTCTATATCATAGTTTACTTTGTCTTTACTGAATGAATTCTCTATCTTATGCACTTCTTCAGATATAACGTGGGTCTGAGATGTGAAAACCAAAACCACAATTACCATAATCATAATAACATAAGATCTTCTTGAGATTCTATGCATAAACTCTGACAGCATTCCCGTACATTCTTACTAACCTTCCTCTTACTAAATGTTTATGACCCTGAATGTTCTGGTATGGATGGTGTGGGCTACTCATGTTGTTTCTATCTGATCATGATGTTGAAAGGATGCTAGATATGAAGGATGTTATAGAAGCTGTAGAAGAAGGGTTTAAGCTTTTAGCGATGGGTAAGGTTAAAGCTCCTCTTAGAAGTAGAGTTAGCAGCGAGAGATATAATGGCGACATACTTTCCATGCCATGCCTAATAGAAGACTTTAAGATTTATACAAACAAAATAGTCTCAGTCTATCCTGAAAATGTAGGTAGAGGGATCCCAACTATACATGCTGTAATAATTGTTGCAGACGCTGTTAAGGGTGTACCAGTAGCATTGATCGAGGCAAGATACTTGACAGCCCTGAGAACCGGGGCAGCAAGCGCTGTAGCCACAAAATATCTTTCAAGAAAAGATTCTAAGGTGCTTGCAGTTATAGGGTGTGGTTACCAAGCAAGAACACAGACAATAGGTGTATGTGAAGTAAGAAATATACAGAAGATAGTCGCATATGACGTGATTGTTGAGAAGGCTGTGAAATATGGTGAAGAAATTAGAGAAAAAATTGGAGTAGAAGTAGAGGTTACGGATTCAGCTAAAAAAGCTATAGAAGAAGCAGACATTATAGTGACAGCGACCACCAGTAGGGAACCAGTTGTTAAGAGAGAATGGATTAAACCTGGAACACATATAAATGCTATTGGCGCTTACACACCTGAAATGAGAGAACTAGATACAGAGACGATAATAGATTCTAAAGTAGTTGTAGATAACATGGAGGCAGCGCTTTCAGAAGCGGGAGACATAATAATACCGATAAAAGAGGGAAGATACTCAAAGGATAAGATACATGGTGAGCTTGGAGAAATTCTACTAGGAGTAAAACCTGGTAGAACTACATCTGAAGAAATAACTATTTTCAAGAGTGTTGGATTAGCAGTACAAGACAATGCAGCAACATATGCTCTATTGAAGAAATATGCTAGAGAACTACAAGTTTAACACTTTAAGATTACTTCTCACTACTTACGGTAAGATATATTCCAGCAAAGACCAGTATTGACCCTATTACTGCTACAGCTGTAGGTACTTCTCCGAATAGAGGGATAGCTAGGATTGTTGAAACTATTGGTTCTAGTAGGGATAGTATAGCTGTCTGGTATGGCTGCAATCCTTTGAGAGAACTAAATGAGAGTGTGTGACCTAAAGTAGTTGGAAGTATTGCTAGACCTAGTATCGGTGGAAGCTCACTTAAAGTAAACAATCTAGGTGAACCAAAAAGGAATCCAAAGACATAGAGCAGTAAGCTTGATGAAACGTAGACGAGTATCATCGTAGCAAATGGGTTAGCTATGCTTCTTAAAGATTTTCCATAAATTAAGTATACTGCCCAGAATATAGCAGCTAGTAGTGCTTCGAAATCTCCTAAGATATTTGAAGTGAATGTTAGAGAAGTTGAGAAGATTATGATGATACCTATTGTCGAAGAGATTATCCCCATGATACTCTTTAAGCTTGGAATGTGCTTGTAGAAGATTACGGAAAATATTATTGCGAAAATTGGCGTGGTGTTCGTGATGACAGTAGCATTCATAACGGTAGTATTCTTTACAGAATCGATATACGTTACAAAGTGGAGTCCTATCACAAATCCCAGAACAATCAATCTGAAACCACCCATCTTAAAAGCTTTCAAAAGATCTTCTCTGAGAAAGAATATTCCAAAAAATGTAAGTATTAGAGATGCAATTACAAGACGGTAAAAACCAATCATGAAAGAATCCATGTAGGGAAGATAGCGGATAAAGATGGCGGATGTTCCGAAGAAGAATCCTGCGAGACCTCCCTGGAGAATATAGAAAACCCTGCCTCTCAATTTACGTAAAAGAAACGAAGAACATTATAAAAACATAAACCTAAGAATTTATTCTTCAAAAATCAAGGCTGTTGAGTATTAGAAATTTTAGCTCAGCTCTCATCCATAGGCGTAGATTTATTTAGATTTTATAGTTAAATAGGGTTGATTATATTTTTGTTGAGGTTGAGGGTGGATATAGTTGTTGCCATACGCAGCTTGGTTATGTTGGATTATACCTCTTGCTGGATCTACTCTCGTCCCATTATTCTTCAAGCTAGGTAAACGTGTAGGTGAAGCATATTCCGTCACGATCACATTCATCTCATCACTCTTCGCTCTCTCCATGATACCAGATGTCTGGGGAGGGAAATCTTGGACTGAGACTCTTCCCTGGATCCCTACATCTAGAGGCTTCGTGGAAGCAGGTGTCCTCATAGATCCACTATCTGTTATGATGGCATGTATTGCTACATTTATCGGTGCATGGATAATACTATACTCAGTTGGCTACATGGCTCATGAAGAAGGTTTACCGAGATACTACTTCTTCATGGTATTCTTTATCGGAGGTATGACAGGGCTTGTAATGGCAGACAACTTCCTCCAACTCTACATCTTCTGGGAGATAGTTGGTCTATGCTCATATGCATTGATAGGATTCTATTATAAGAAGCCTGAAGCAGCACACGCTGGAATTAAAGCATTCGTGACTACTAGGATCGGTGATGTATTGATGTTGATAGGTGTTGTGATAATTTACGCAATGTTTGGAACATTTAAGTATTCTGAAGTTACGCACGCTCTCTCTCATGGATTCAAGGAGGGAACGATAAATCTAACACTGTTAACTACGATACTGTTATTGATATTCGGAGGAGCTGTAGGAAAATCTGCTCAAATACCGTTACATGTATGGCTTCCAGATGCTATGGAAGGACCTACACCTGTAAGCGCATTAATCCATGCAGCAACGATGGTTAAAGCTGGAATATATCTTACAGCACGTTTAACATTAACTGTTATACCTTTTGAAGAATTCCCACCTCTCATGCTTTCTCAGTGGTACCAGATAGTGGCCTACATAGGTGCGGTTACAGCTTTCTTCGCCGCAACTATGGGCTTAGTGATGACGGATGTAAAGAGAGTTGTAGCTTACTCAACTATCAGCCAGCTTGGACTCATGCTAGCATCTCTTGGACTAGCCTCTGAGCTAGCTTGGACTGCAAGCACATTCCACATACTGAACCACTCACTCTTCAAAGCTCTCCTCTTTCTTGCAGCCGGCTCAGTTATGCATGCTGTTGGAACGACGAATATAGATAAGATGGGTGGATTAGCCAAGCATATGCCGATAACTTTCACAACATCATTAGTAGGAGCACTAGCTTTAGCTGGAGTCCCACCATTCTCAGGATTCTTCAGTAAGGATCTTATAATAGAAGCTTCACTAGAATCAGGACATATTGCCATATACATACTTATAACACTTACTTCAGTACTTACATTCATTTACATAATGAGGTGGATATACAAGATATTCTTGGGCTCACCTAGATTCCACGTAGAACATTCTGAACATGGAAGCCATCATGTACACGAATCTCCACCAGTCATGACGATACCACTTATAGTCTTAGCTATAGGTGCAACTTTATCTGGAATATATTCTGAACTTACACACAGTTTTATAGACTTCTTCGGACTACACCTGAAGCATTCAACAAGCCTTGAAACACTTTTAACATCTGCAGGAGTAATCTTAACTGGAGCATTAATAGTCTACCTAGTCTATTTCTCTCAGAAAATACCTCCAGAAAAGTTTAGAGAAGGTGGTTTAGGAAAAACCATTCACCGTATACTCGTAAATAGATACTATGTTGATGCATTCTATTATAAGATTGTAGATGGTTTCGTCGGCTTCACTGCTGTCTTGAGGAAGTGGGTTGAAGATGGAGGCATAGATAGATTTAACTACTTAGTTGCGGACGGCGTGAAGGGATTTGTAAACATAGCGAGAAATATACAGACAGGTAGTAGTAACATAAATGTTAGTGGTTTAATGATAGGCATAGCGATCTTACTATTAATACTCTTAGCGATCTTCTGGGGGTTGATGTAGAATGATCTACTATTCTCTAAGCTCTCTTCTCAGCATCGCCATATTTATACAGTTAATCTTTGCTCCAATAGTCTTCCTAGTAACATCTAGAAACAAGAAGTCGGTGGATGCTGTAGCAGTTGCAGCATCTTCGATACCATTTATAATAACAATACTATTATTCAACGACATATACTCAGGCGTATCTATATATGAAGAATATTACTGGATACCTGCATTCCAGCTTAAGCTAGGTTTTCTACTCGATTCCCTCAGTTACCCGTTCTTGCTCTTAATAACTTTAATGGGCTTCCTCTCAACGATATACTCAACAAAGTATATGGAGCATGAACATGGCTATCCAGCTTACATGGCTCTACTACTAATGTTTAATGCTGGGATGGTTGGGGTTGTTCTCGCTACAAACCTGTTCTTACTCTACATATTCTGGGAGCTGATGCTCATCCCAAGCTACTTCTTGATAGCGTACTGGGGTACAGGAAGACCGAGAATTATAGGTTTCAAGTATTTCGTATTTACACATGCTGGTGCTCTAGTGATGTTACTTGGAATAATCTGGATGTACGTTCTCTATGGAAGTTTAGAGATATCACAACTATCAACTCTAATAACAGATAGAGCTGAGAATATCTACATAGCTTCACTAATCTTTATAGGTGCTGCTGTTAAGATGGCTATCTTCCCGTTCCACACCTGGTTGCCTGATGCTCACGCTGAAGCACCTACGCCGATAAGCGTACTACTAAGCGGGGTAATGATAAAGACAGGAGCCTACGTTGTAGCGAGAATACTCTTAGGACTCTTCTACCAGCCACTACAGTCGATGGTAGATATGCTTGCCATATTATCGCTTCTAAGCATGCTGTGGGGAGGGTTCATGGCGCTAGTACAGACAGATGTTAAAAGACTACTAGCATACAGTAGTATAAGCCAGATGGGGTACATATTGTTCGGTCTAATAACATTAAACCCTACAGGAGTGTCTGGAGGACTATTCCATGTACTAAATCATGGATTTGCTAAAGGTTTACTCTTCATGTGTTCAGGTGTGCTAATTCATGTATTGAACGAGAGAGATCTGAATAAGCTTGGTGGATTAGCTTCTAGAATGCCTTTAACAGCTATGGCTATGCTTTTGGGAGGACTCTCAATAGCTGGAACACCACCTTTAGGAGGGTTTGCAAGTGAGTGGATGATATTTGGAGGAGGCATGGAGTCTGGTCTAACACTTTACACAGCTATAGCAATAGCAAATACAGCTATAACAGCAGGATACTATCTAAGAATGATTAGAGCAATCTTCTTCCTTAAACCAAGACATGACCTTACAAAGGTACATGATGCTCCAATAAACATGGCTGTACCCATGAGCATATTAATCATACTAGTAATCATACTGGGATTCCTAAACTATCCAATAACAAAGATAATAGCCAGCACAGCAACACAACTAATAAAAATATAGCTAACTAACAAAACCTACATCAAATTTCCACAAGACTCGACGTAATATTGCGATGAAAGTAGTCTAGTTTAAAGTAAGAATATTTCCAAGAAATATTGATAGTTTCATAGGATTTAGAGTTTGGTTATCATCTTGAGTGCTTTACTCCATCCTAGAGGTTTATCTATATCTATTATTCTTTCTCCCCCTATCCCGTATATCTCTCTACTTATCTCTTCAAACAATTTTGGTTCTGAAGCTGCGTAATGTCTTCTACCAATTACTGCTACAATCTTTCCATCACGTACATAGTAGAATTCCTGACCTATTCGGTGGATCGTGCAGCCATGTAGGAGACCAAACCTAAAAATATGTCTAACAATTTTAGGTGTAAACTCAATTATATCCCTATCAAGCACTCTGCCCAATAAGGGGGGATCTCCGTCTATGTATAAATTTACTATGAAATCACCATCCCGGAATTCTGGAAACTCGATTTGAAGAAGAGTCTTCTTAGACTTATTAGATGAAATCTCATTCTTAACGTATTCTAAAGCTTTCTCAAAGACCTTAGACATCACTCATGTAGAAATTTTATAGAAAATTTAAGGATTACATGGTAAAGAGGGAGAAAGAATTGTTTATAGAGAATCGGTGTTATTTACTTTCTCCTTGTTGCTGAATATATGGAGAGTACGTCTCTATCTTTTAATTTATAGTTTACTGGTAGTCTTAAGCCTGTTCTAGCATCAATAGCGTACATTAAGCCTTTCGCTAATTCTGTATGTATTTCTTTTGCTAGATCTTCAACTGTCGACCCATCTGGCATCAGTAAGACGTCTGGAAGTATGTTTCCATGTTTATCTGAAAGTTTTTGTGGATCATAAACAGGGTAAACAGCATTCATCTTCAGTAGCTTGAATATCGCTACGTTTAACGCAAACTGCACGCCAGTCCTCATATATTGTCCTAACACTCTCTTTGCTATGAAATCTAGAGCCCATTTCTGCTTCTCCGTCAATCCCTCCATCTTGATTATCTCAAAAGTTTCTTGACCTGGAATATACTTTATCAATCCTTTCTGTTCCGCTCTCCTGAGAGATAATTCTGCTTCTGCACTACATGGTACAACTATCTTATCTGGAAGCTGATCTCTAAGTTTCTCGAAATTCTCTGGAGCTGTATCTAAATCTATCTTATTAGCGATTATTATTGTTGGTTTTGAAACCTCTCTTAAGGCTTGTGCGAATTTCTTATCATCTAGAGGAGTCCAGTTCTCGAAGTCTTTATTCATTAAGTTGCTCTGTCGTAATGCTATTGAGATATGTTGTTCTGATATCTTTATACCTTTCAGAATCTCAGCCATAGCCTGAGGTAGAGATACACCTTGCTTCAAGCTTTTAACTATCTTATCTTCATTTCTCTCCAACAACTTCATAAACCACATTACTAACTCTTCTTCTATATCATAGTAGTCTGCGATAGGGTTTCCTGTACCTGGTTCTGTAAGTTTACCTTCTTCATCTACACTACCACTTATATCTACAACGTGTAGTAGTACGTCTGATTGAGAAGCTACGGAGAGAAACTGGTTTCCCAGCCCCTTACCTGCCCATGCTCCTTTAATTAAACCTGGTAGATCGATTATTTCTATCGGTATATATCTCCAGCCCTCAACACATTTCGAGTTTCTCGGATTATCTCTTACACCAAATTCACGGCATACGCAGAGAGAAGTTACATGAGCTGTCCCATAATTTGGCTGCTTTGTAGTAAAAGGATATGTTGATACTTCAGCCGCACCCAATGTTGCAGCATTAAAGAAAGTAGTCTTACCCGTATTCGTCTTCCCAATTAGACCAACCTTAACCAGAGCCAAGTCAATCAGCCTATAGAGAAGATTGTTTAAGATAGATAAAAAACATTACCATATATAGAGCTTAAAATCTAGGTTAGAATTATTCTAGAGCAGATTCTGAGCCTCTGGAATTTCTTAGAAAGATTATCTTCCTAAGGTTTTGAATTTATCTTATCTTTATGTATTCGTATGCTTCTGTTTGTGAACTAAAAGCATAGTGTACTTTCTGGAATTCTTTTCTAAACTCCCTAACCTTCACAGCTACTTCTTTAGAATCTCTACCATCTACCAGCACCATTTTTATGAATTCTGCTATTTCTTCCATTTCTCCTTCCTTCATACCTAGCCTAGTTACTTCCTGTGAACCCATTCTTATACCACTAGGAGTTCTGTAGTCTGTCTTTAACCTATAATCTTTTGGTATTAGATTTCTATTCAAGATTATGTTTGCTTCTTCAAGCTTCTTTTCAGCCTTCATGCCATCCATATACTTACTTACATCTGCTATTATTGTATGGGATTCTGTATACCCTCTATGTTCATAGAGTACTTCTATTCCTCTTTCATGAAGAGCTCTCGCTAATGCTTTAGCATTCTTAACGATCTGGCGAGCATAATCTTCATAGAAAACATATGCTTCAGCTAAGGCTATGGCTACACCAGCGACAGCGTGGAGGTGATGGTTTGAGTGGAGCCCAGGAAATACAATCTTCTTAAAATCTTCTGCATACTTATTCCATGAAAGCAACATTCCATGTTGTGGCCCTGCCAGTGTTTTATGAGTACTCATAGTTACGGCGTCAGCTCCTTCCCTTAGAGGATCCTGGAATATTTTTCCAGCTATTAGTCCAGCTACGTGAGCAGCGTCATAAACAACTTTCGCACCGTATTCTTTAGCTATCTCAGCTATCTCTTTAACTGGATGAGGGAAAAGGAAGACACTTGCACCAAGCATGAAGATACTAGGCTTCTTACCTTCCTCTTCTAGTTTCTTCAATCGTTTCCTAGTGCCATCTATATCTATCTGGAAGTTCTCTTCATCGAATTCATATCTCTCAACATCTAGATGTCTAACAACTCCTGCTGTTCCACCCCATTTGAGCTTACCGTGACTTATGTGCCCACCGTGAGGTACTGCCAGAGCAATCATTAAATCTCCTGGATTTGCAAACGCTATGTATGTGGCTAAGTTCGCCATTACTCCAGAAATTGGACGTACATCTACAAATTCTGCATCATAAACCTTCTTTCCAAGCTCTATCGCCAGTAGTTCTACTTGATCTATATACCTGCATCCAGCGTAGAGTCTTTCACCCGGCCATCCTTCAGCATACCTATTACCGAAATCACTTGCTAGAGCTTCTCTAACAGCCGGACTAGGAATATTCTCACTAGCAATAAGCGGTATAGATTCAGAAAACCATTTATGATGTTCTTCTAAAAGTCTTAAAACTTTTTCAAAAGCTTCTCTACCATACTTCTCTTTCTCTTCTTTTCCAGTAGAATAATACTTTAACACCAATTTCTCCCCTAGGAGATGTTAAAAACCACCTAATAATAATTTGCTTTCATAGACTAAAAGAATTATGAATGTAGAATTTTTATCTTCTAAAGATGTTCAATAGTTTGATGAAGCTTCGACTGCAAACAGTTTTACTAGTGATCTCTTTAATCTTAATCTTATCTACGGTTATATTACTTGAAGTAGGAGCAGTTGAAGGAAAAGTTAGGGTGATCGTTATCCCGGTAGATTTTCCAAATCTCAGAATTGAGGAATCTCCGAAAAAGTATGTTGAAGAAATCTATAATGTGTTTAAAGATTACTGGAGAAAAATGAGTTATGGTAAGCTAGATGTAGATTTAGAAGTCCTTGACGTCTGGATAAGATTGATGCACCCCATTAGATACTATGGTGTAGACGTAGTTGATACAGACGACAATATATGTGTAATGATTTACGAAGCTTTAAGAGAAGCTGACAGAATTCTAGATTTCTCAAAATACGACTACATTATGATAATGCATTCAGGATTAGATCAGGCATCTACAGGTAACCTTGAAGACATATGGTCTATGACAGTAGGGTGCGGCCCCATCTCTACAGAAGAAAAAATAATCACAATTATTTCGGTTGTATCTAGAATGGATCCTGTAGGTATATGGCTTCATGAATTTGGTCATCTTCTAGGTCTTCCAGATCTATATGATAAGAATTCTAGAGGAAGTTCAGATATCTTTGTAGATGTATGGGATTTGATGGCCAGTGGATCATGGGCTGGACCCTTAACAAAACCTGGAAGTAAGCCGACTGGTTTAACTAGTTGGAGTAAGATCAAGCTTGGATGGATAACTAACGAAGAAATAGTGACAATCATGGAGAAGAAGTGGTCTGGCAAGGTTGTCCTAAAACCTCTACATTTAGAAGAAGGTGTAAAAATTTTAAAAATCCCTATTGAGGATGACGTAGTCTATTATCTATTTGAGATTAGGGAGAAAGTAGACTTTGACAGTTATCTTCCTAGTGAAGGATTGATAGCACTACTCGTAAATGAGAGTAGAAAGTCTGGTGAAGGAATAGTAAGAGTTATCCCACCTCCTACAAGAGATCTTAGAAGAGCTGCATACTCTATTAATGAAGTATTTAGAGATGAAAGAATAGGGTTAGAAGTATGGTTGGAAAAGAAGGAGAATGATAATTACATCTTAGATTTAAGATTTGGTTTTAAAAAATATTTAATTAAGATTTCTGCAGTACCATTTATCTCTGTATGGATAAACAATACGGAGATGAAAACAGATGTAAACGGTCTTCTCTCCTTGGAACTATCGGAAGGTGTCTACAACATAACACTCCAAAAAGAATTCTCCATAGATAATAAGATAAAATATGTTTTAGATGGATGGATTGATGGATGGAGAGAAGAATCTAGAATCCTATACCTTGATAAAGATACAGAACTTTCTGCAATTTATTCTAAAACGTATTTTGTTAATGTCTCTTCCAACATAGGTGTCGTTAAAGGAGGTGGATGGTATAGAGAGGGGGAGAAGGTAGTTATCGAGATGATTACACCTGAGATTGTGTTAGAAAATGGTACGATGCTGATCTTCGATACGTGGAGAGGAGATATCTCTTCTAAAAATACTCGAGAAGAATTCACTGCTAATTCTCCGAAAAGTATAGAAGCATCTTGGAGAAGATCATATAAAGTTGAAGTTGATTTAGCAGGTTTAGAGAAGAATGTATACTGGGTTGAAGAATGCGGTGTACTTAATCTAGATTTGAAGAGATATTTGGAGATTTCGGAAAACAAACGTTTAAGAATTGATGGTTTACAAGATAAAATCTCTGGAGAGATAGTTGGTGGAGTTGTAGAAGTGTGTAGTCCACTTACTCTAGAATCTATATATACATACGAGTACAAATTAGCTCCAGTATTCTTAACTATAGATGGAGATATACTTGAAAAAAATCCTGACCAGATGGTTATAGTAAACATGAGGACTCATGATAGAGTAGTCTGGAGGGGGACACCTCTATGGATTGAAGAAGGGTTTTGGCGTGTAGAAGAAATCTTATGGAATGGTGTTGACGTATCTTTAGAACCTATTGTAGAGCCGAGTAAAGAGTGCTTAATACCGACAAGCTTAAAGAAAATAAAAATCAGTATTCACGATCTCTCAAAAAAAGATATTGAAGATGTTAATATCTCTTTGATAATAGATGGTGTTAAGATACATGATGCCGTCGTGAAGACTCCCTTCCTCTATGTTCCAGTAAATATGCCCTCCATACTACTCATAACTAGAGATACCATAATTGTCAAGATTCATTCTCCAAAAACAGATCTAGAAGTAACTATACCGGAGATAGAAATAGGCATCATACATATAACTCTTGGACAGATATTTCTAGTTTTTATTGTTCTGAGCTTAGTGAGTATAATAGTTATAGTGTACAAGACCTTCTCAAAGGAAAAAACCTACTATTATTAAAGCTAGGATAGCGGCTAATTCTGTTATTATGAGGAGTAGTTTGAGTATGTTCATCATCTTCCCATGCACTTCCAGTATAATATTGCCAGAACTGGATAATAATATTTTGATTCTAGAAGTATTTTGAGATATCCAGAAGATTATCTAGAATCTTACTTAGAGATTACAGGTTTCTAGAAATTATCGGTATTGCTTCTTCAAGTATTCTTGCAGTCATACCCCAGATAACCCATTTATCGCTTCTAAAAGCTAGAACCTTCTTCTTAATTTTATCCTGAAGCTCGATCTCTATTTCAGTCTTCTCTAAGTTTTTTAGAGAAGCCCAGAAATATGCAGAAAGTTCTTCTGAAAGTCTTATAGCTGGCTTAGATGAGGCTTGAACTAGGATAGGTGTTACTTTCAGCTCAGGCATATTACTTGGATTGAATATTCTGAGCACACTTATTTTATTAGCATATTTTTCAAGTTCTATGCTGACTTCTTCCATTAATTCTCTTACAGCAGTATCGTAAAGATCTCTGTCTATGGGCTTCCACATACCTCCTGGAAAAGCTACTTGTCCAGACCATCTATCATCTTCACGAATACTTCTAACAACGAATAAAATCTCAGCATCTTCGTAACTTGGAACATAGAAGATTACTACAGCTGCCTTATTTACACCACCCCGTAATCTTTCCCTAACATCTGGATCGCTGAAAGCCATCAACCTACCATATCTTGATGGTAACACGCCAATTAATGAAATTAGATATTCTTCTCCTTTTTAAGCTTTAAAAAGATGATATAAACAAAAAAGAAGAGAAGATTGTGTTACTAGGTTTTCGGTTCCATTTCGTAGGTTACTGATACTGTTGCAGTGTATTCTTCCTCTGGTAGATATATTGGAATAGATAGGGTGTATGTTTCCTTATAGGCAGGTTGTATCCGTATTGGTGGTTCAGATACAGAGACTTGTATAGATTGTATACCAGAGATCTTCAGATTTAAAGATTCAGCTATGAGGTTGGCTTTTATTTCAGCATCTCTTAAAGCTAGTTTAATAGCTTCATTCCTTAAACTTTCTAATACTTCTTTTGAGGTAGTGAAAAAGATTCCACCAACTCTCTCTATACCCACATTCACTGCAACATCAATGAGCTTGCCAGCTAATTCGATAGAATTTGTTTTTACATTTAAACCATAACTTGCCTCGTATCCAATTATCTTAGGAGGTTTAGACTCCCAATCGTATAGTGGGTAGAGGTTTATAGTCGTAGTTTCCATATCTTTCTCAGAGACCCCATTATTCTTTAATGCCTCCACAGTTCTACCAAGCTTCATACTACATAATCTGAGAGCTTCTTCCGCTGTATTTCCTTGACCAATAGCTGTAAACGATATTATAAAAGTATCTGGAAAGTATTTTATTGATCCTACTCCTGTTATTGAAAGGATAGTTTTTACATTACCTTTAGTGGCATTCAATGTAGTATTCTTGTTTTCAGATGTCTGCTGAATAGCTGCTGGACTCGTAATGAATACTGCTAGCAAGACTCCTACTAAAACTAGAGTTGATACGGATGTCCAGAAAGTTGCGTTCACCCTATTCATCATACATAATATATAGATCTACTGATAAATATTTCCAACATTTTGATAGAACGTTCTAAACACTGGACAGTGAATTTGGAAAAAGTGCAATGTAAATCTTAATTCTCGGTTAATAACAATATTACTAATCTTAAATACTGGTACACCATATTTTCGACGAGCTTGATAGAAGATTCGGCTTGGATAAGATGTATTAACTGTGGAGAAACATATTCTTTAGATTATCGAGGTTATGTCTGCAGTAAGTGTGGAGATTTACTTGAAGTAATCTTAAATCTAGATATACTGAATATCAATAGTTGGAGTATCTTTAAAGATAGATCACGTGGAGTTTGGAGATACAGAGAATTAATTCCAGTAGACTATAATAGACGTGTTTCATTAAATGAAGGTGGAACACCATTAATTGAATGTAAACGTTTAAATGAGTGGGTTGGGTTAGAGAAGCTTTACATTAAATTTGAAGGAACGAATCCTTCAGGAAGTTTTAAAGATCGTGGAATGACTGTGGCCGTAACGAAAGCTGTTGAATTAAAGGTTAAAGGTGTTATCTGCGCATCCACCGGAAACACAGCTGCATCTCTCGCCGCATACGCTGCTAGAGCAAGTCTACCATGTATAACAGTTATACCTGAAGATGCTGCAGTAGGGAAAATATTCCAAGCAATAGCTTATGGAGCTATACTCGTAAAGATCAAGGGATCGTTTGATCAAGCATTAAAGATTGTCTTCCAAGTATCAGAAGAACTTGGTTTCTATGTACTGAATTCTGTAAATGCTTGGAGGATCGAGGGACAGAAGACTCTGGGATACGAGTTAGCTGAAGAAATTGGGGGAGAGTGTATAATCTCTGTCCCCGTCGGGAATTGTGGAAATATCGCAGCTATATGGAAAGGATTTAAAGAGCTGGCTGAACTAGGTCTACTGAGAAACTTACCTAGAATGCTTGGCGTACAAGCAGAAGGAGCTGCACCTTTCGCAAAGCTAGTTAAAGAACATGGAGAACAACTTAACCCAATAGATAATCCTAGAACAATAGCTTCAGCGATAAGAATAGGTAGACCTGTAAACTGGAAGAAAGCTTTGAAAGCTATAAGAGAATCAGGTGGAGATGTAGAGATTGTGTCTGACCAGGAAATTCTTGAAGCACAAACAGCGATAGCTAGACTTGAAGGTCTAGGTGTTGAACCAGCTTCAGCAGCTTCCATTGCGGGTGTAAAAAAGAAAGTCGAGATAGGAGAATTAGATAAAAACGATACAGTAGTATGCGTATGTACAGGACACATCTTGAAAGATCCAAATCTCCAGCTCTTCAAACCAATAGCATTAATAGAAGTAGAACCAGATAGAGAAAAGATTAAACATGAGCTCCACGAAATAGTAAACCATCTATCTATGAAAAACATACACATAACATATGTTAAGAAGCAGAGTTGGTAACTTTTCCAAAGAATTCATTTATAAATCTCCATGAATCGAACTATATATACTTAGAAACGAATAATTTTTATAAAGCCGAGAACATGTTGTATATGCTCCGGTCTAGTGAAAGATGCTCCGGTAGAGCCTCCGAGAAAGAAGGCGCCGAATATAGCCCGGCCAAGTATGCGGGCCTCATACCCTTGAAGGGTTAGGTCAATCGAGCCCGAGACCCGGGTTCAAATCCCGGCCGGAGCAATATATACACTATCATTACATTATTTCCCTAATTTCTCTTCTTTCTATAATTTCTTGTTGTTTTCTAGTTAGAGTAGATGTTTTTATCTGGGTTGGATGTAGGTTTTATTTTTTGGTAGTGCGTTGTTTTGTTGGGTTGTTTGAGGTAGTTGTTGAAGATCTTCTTGGTAGGATTGGGAGGTTGAGAACTAGGAGTGGGAAGGTTGTTGAGACTCCTGCTTTTCTTCCTGTGATTAATCCTATTCGTCAAGATATTCCTGCAAGCTGGATTGCGGAGAATCTTAGAGCAGAGATTGTTATAACGAATGCGTATATACTTTACAAGAGGCTTAGAAACGAGGTTCTTGAAAAAACTGTTCACGGCATCTTAGAGTTTAATGGTGTTGTAATGACTGATAGTGGTGGATACCAGATACTGGAGTATGGTGAAGTTGATGTAGGACCAGAAGATATCGCAGTCTTTGAAGAAGCTATCAAGACAGATATAGCTGTCCCACTGGATATTCCTACAGGCCTAAGCAGTAGAGAACAAGCAGTAGAATCTGTAGAAAAGACTTTAAGAAATCTCGAGACCACCATTAGAATATTAGCTGAAAGATCTGAGAAACATGCTTTATGGGTTGGGACTGTTCAGGGAGGTGTCCACCTAGATTTAGTTAGATTCTGTGCAGAAAAGGTTAGAGAGATGGGTTTCGATATGTATGCTCTAGGCAGCCCTACACCCTTGATGGAGAGCTACAGGTTTAGTAAGTTGTTTGAAGTGTTGTTTACAGCTAAGTCTACTTTGGGTTACGATAAACCCCTTCACCTTTTTGGTGCAGGTCATCCAATGATGTTTGCTTTCGCTGTAGCTCTAGGAGTAGATACATTTGATTCTGCTAGCTACTATCTATACGCTGAAGATGATAGATATATGACTGGGACAGGAACAATAAGATTAGATAGGCTTGATTACCTCGTATGCGAGTGTCCAATCTGTTCCAACATCACTATCGAAGAATTAAAGAAATTACCGAGAAAAGAGAGAGTAGAGTTAATTGCAAAACATAATCTATATGTTTGTTTTAGAGAAGTTGCTGAGATTAAGCAAGCGATTAAAGATGGTAGACTAGTAGAGTTGCTAGAGATTAAAGCTAGAAGTCATCCAAGCTTATATCAAGCATTTAGAGAAGTAGTCTTGAGGAAAGATATCGTCGAAGTTATGGAACATCACACTCCCCTATACTCTAGACGTGGAATAAATATCTACGATGATCTTAGTCTTAAGAGACCTGAAGTTAGGAGGGCCAGAAGAAAACTTCTAGAAAACTTCTTTAAGAATAGAGAAGTAGAATATGCATTACTACTACCCATAAACCTTAATATTAGTAAACGTAGGCTTGAAGAACTATTATCTAAACATGGAGTTAAAGAAGTTGACATATTACTTTATGGTGGACCTTACGGCTTACTTCCATTAGAATTGAGGTACACGTACCCCTTCGCCCAGACAGAATTCCCCAAACATTTATCATGTGAAGAAGATGTTGTGGAAACTGTGGTACAGCAGATTAGAGAATCAAGGTACAGAAATATACTGTTGCTTGAAGGAAGGGGGGTCTATATAAGGGAGGCGGCTAAGAAAATTGAGGAGAAGTTAAGAGAGGTTGGAGTAAAGGTTGAGGTACTCTATATAGATAGAGAGAGTTAAATGTAGTCAATAGAAAATATTTATCTTTATGATTTTAAGGTTTGATGTTAGAAAAGAAGTTGGAGGTGTCGTATCTTCGAGATAAGATTTCTTGGAGGAACGCAGGAAGTAGGTAGATCAGCGATACTAGTTAAGACTGGCGGAGCTAGAATACTGTTAGATTACGGTGTTAAACCTGAAGAACCAGAACCACTCTTCCCATCGCATATCGCTCCCAGAGACGTAGATGCTGTCATCTTAACACATCCGCATCTAGACCATATAGGTGCAACACCAATATTCATGTTAAGTAACAATCTAGACGTATACGCTACAGAAATGGCATACAGGGTTGGAGACATACTGTTAAGAGACTTCATCAAACTCTCAGGATACTATCTCCCATATGAAGTTCTTGAAGTGAAGGAACTTCTTAAGAAAGGTAAAAGAGTGGCGTATGGAGAAACAGTGAGAATCAAGGATGTAGAGATAACGTTCATAGATGCAGGACATATTCCTGGAAGCGCACAGATACTCGTCAACGGTGATAAGACATTACTCTATACGGGAGATTTCTCAACAATAAAGACTAGGCTTCTACGTGGAGCTGAACCTGGACCTAGAGATGTAGATGTTGTTGTAATAGAGTCTACATACGCTCTAGAAGATCATCCAGAGAGAAGAAGCTTAGAAAGAGAATTCGTATCAAGAGTTAGAGAAACAGTAGAGAATGGTGGAAGAGTTCTAGTACCAGCATTCTCCGTAGCTAGAGCACAAGAGATCATGTGTGTACTTGAAGCATACAATTTTAGAGAGCCAGTTTACATTGACGGTATGGCGATCAAAGTACTTGACATATATCTCGAAATGGAGGAATACGTTCACGGCAAACAGTTACTCTATCAAGCTGCAAAACATGTAACTAAAGTTACCAGTAGAAAGAAGAGAACTCAAGCATTAAGCACACCATCGGTAATTATAAGTCCTGCGGGGATGCTGAAAGGCGGTCCCGCAGTAGTTTATGCGAGAGAGCTAGCTGAGGATGAAAGATCGGCGATATTCTTGGTGAGCTTCCAGCTTCCAGATACACCGGGAGCAATACTACTAAATGAGAAAAGACTTGTAGCAGATGGACTTGATATGAAAGTTAAAGCTCAGGTAGACCAGTTTAGATTCAGCTCCCACTCAGGGAGAACACAGCTACATGAATATTTAAAGAGGTTTAATGCTGGGACAAAGGTGTTTACAATTCATGGTGAGCCTGCTAGTACAGAGGAGCTGGCCAGATATTGTAGAAGTGAGCTGAATCTAGATGCAGTAAACCCTGTAAGAGATGAGATCTACATAGTTTAGAGTCTATCCATAGATATGTGAGGCTTACTCCCGAAGAGTCTATTATGCTCTTTCATAATACACCTATTCCATATAACTACGAGTCCACCCTTTCTAGCTATCTCAACAGCTTCAGGATTGTATATTCCTTCCTGTAACCATAGAACCTTGGCCTTCTTTTTAACTGCTTGTTCAGCTACCTCTACTGTATGTTCAGGTCTCCTGAAAACATCTACTATATCTACTTCTTCAGGAACATCTAGAAGACTTTCATAAGATTTCAATCCAAGCACTTCTTGAATAGTGGGGTTCACGGGGATTATCTTATATCCATGCCTCATTAGGAATTTTGGAACATAGTGTCCAGGCTTCATAGGGTCTTTAGACATGCCTACAACAGCGACAACTCTATATTCTCTAAGAATTCTCCTAATAACTTCATCATCTAAACCATCTGGAGGGATAACCATCTAAAATACTGTAGATACACTAATTTTTAAGTGTTATCTAATTACTTGAACATACGATTGTAAAATCTATCTGGTGAGAACATGTTGAAACTGCTGTGTGAGTAGTCTTGTTTAATATCTAAATGCTCGGTATCTAGGATAGATATATTGTGGAGAAGATTAGGGATAAGGATTACCTAGAGACTGTGGATAACTGGATGTTCTGCGTAGTAGGTGAAGTACATCCTCCAGACGGGTTCTTCGCATACCCAAAATACGTTCCCGGAGAAGGACCATGGAAAAGAGGAAATCAAAGTTTCAAAAGAATCTTCAAAGAATACAGTATAGTTGAGTTTAAAAGAATCCTGGAGGAATTGAAGAAAAGTAGATCGGAGTATGTTATATATGATCACATGATTAATGCTGAAATGTTCTTTACTCCAAGATCAAAAATACTGAGATACTACAATTGTAGGGAGGGGTTGAGGAAACTTTTAGAGAAAGATAAGAAAGATAGATTAGAAGAAGTTGCAGTAGAACTTGTACACATTTTAAGTCAGCACTCAGATACGTCTCTAGAAGATTTCGGCATCACAGGTTCGATACTTCTAGGCATACATTATGAAAAATCTGACATAGATATCGTCGTGTATGGAGGAGAAAACTTCTGGAAGATTTCTAGTCTTATCGAAGAATTAGGATACATAGACTTGGAGAGCATATCCAAGAAGTTACATAGATATCCTCATTTAATGTGTGGAGATCCTTCGAAGATCATTAATAGAATTAAGTATCGTGGAGTATATCGTGGAGTACGTTTCTCAGTAAATGCTATAAGAAGTGAAGAAGAACTACATGAAGAATATGGAGAATACTGTTATAATAGAGTGGGGATTGCGAAAGCCATCTTAGAAATAGTAGATTCAAGAGAATCCATATTCACACCATCCATCTATACTGTTAGAGGATCCGTAGAAATGGGTTCTGAGAAATTATTTGTTCAGAAACTTATATGCTATGATGGAATGTACACAGCATTATTCCGTCCAGGAGAATATGTAGAAGTTTATGGTAAGCTAGAGGAAGTAAGAGAGATTAAGAGTGGGAGGAAGTTCTACAGCTTCCTCATAGGATCTTTCGATGCAGCTGGCATAGAATACATAAAGCTACTAAAATAACAATCCATTAAATGTAAGTAGCTAGAATTGATTGGAAATCCCATCTGTTCTTATAATCTCTATGCAACAATTTCCTGTATTGCTTGAACTGCTTTAGACTGAATCCATAGTGGTGTAAGAGGTAGAAGTAAGCGAGTATACTTCTGCTGTATAGATTCTTTAACATCTTCTATATCTCCGCCTTCTTCAATGTATGACTTTGTAAGTGTTCTAGAGAATTCTTCAATCTTGTCTGGTGGGAGATAACGTATCGTGTAGAAGATGAGTTCTGTGAGATCCCAGGATTTTAATCCTTTAAAAGAACATTGCTCTAGGTCTGTTAAATATACTTCTCCACTTTTCGTAAAGATGAAGCTGAATGGGTTACAATCTCCTATGGTTACATCTTTTGAGTGGAGATTAGCTAACAATCTACCAAGAACTTCAGCGATCTCACCAACATTCTGGAAACCTTTACTCTTCATTAACTGTACTGTGTTTTCACCTTCAATGAATTTCTGCAATATTATTTTCTCTTTCCAATCTACGTAGAGTATCTCAGCTGTATTGAAGCCTAGTTCAGCTAACTTATTGATAAAGTATATTTCGTTGCTCATTCTCGTAGTTGCGAGTACGGAGAAGTTTTTAACACCGAGAGTCCACAACCATGCTACAACCCACTTAAAATCAGACCAATTAAGATACTTCTTCGCAAAAATTCTCTCTTTCTCATTATCTTTATAGAACTCTACCAAGTAAGTAGCATTAAGAATGCCGCCGAATCTCTTAACATTTATTTTTTCACGATCAACGTTAAACTTATCTCTAATAAACTCTATTATACTCAGTCTCGTAGACATAGGCTGAATTCCTATATTGGTTTTTGCGTATAGAAAATCTTCAGGGTCTGGTAGTTTAGGTACGTCGAAGATAAATCTGCCTATACGTATATTTCTTACAAAGTCTAGAGATGATGTACGACCTCCGAGAACGTATAATCTGAATATGTGTTCAAGATCTTCTACACCTTTTAATGGAGAAACGTTCTTTAATACTTGTTCTACCAATCTCTCAGAAGGAACATAACCTCCTTTATCATTCTTAAGTAAATCTTCTGAAACCATCATATCTAAAACATTCCTGATCTTCTTTAAGACATGTTCTATGTCAGATTTATCTAGACTTCTTATGATGGGTCTACATAATGGGTACATTACGCTAAGTCTCTTAAGTTTATCATATAGGATGTACTCTGGTGTTAAGATTATGAATGTGGATGAGAGTCTATAGTTTATGATAAGATTTCTCAGAGATTCTAATACAACATGTTTTATGTAGTTGTTCTCCATCTCTCTTAAGAATTCTTCTCCAAGTAGTGGAGTGTAGGGGAAGATGATTAGATGAGATGCAAATCCGCCTAAAGCTTCTTCTACACAATCTTCTCTAAATGATGATTCATCTATGATTATAGATGAAGTCTTCCTATTCTCTAGGTTCACATCGATAATCCTCACCCTCCTCTTCCCAGATCTATGAACAATCAGTAATCTAGAAGCTTGAGAGAACGGTTTCACATGTGTAGACTGAGGTCCATGTATGCTTATAGATACTAACTCTTCTCTCCGTAAATTCAATCTTCCTACTAACGTGTCTATCTCTACATAAAACATAAACTGCCTTCCATCATCTAAATTCATGTTCTTTATTTTAAAGTTATTTATTTTTCTACAGAGAAAATACTTTTATTTTGTAGTGAGCATTCTGATATTATGAAACTTGACAAATTCATTTCTATGGCTATTGAGCAAGGTGCATCCGACGTCGCTATCAACATTTACAACGAGCTAAATAGAATCATAAGGTTCTCCAATAATGAGATCACCATAGTTAAAGAAATCGTTGAGAAATGGGCTGAGATATACGTTGCTATTAAAGAGAAGCGGGCAATAGTAGAAGTTAATGATGTATCTCCAAATTCTATTAAGAAAGCTGTGAGAGAAGCATTAGAAATAGCTAGGAGAAGTCAGCCTTCAGAGATTTACGCTCCACTACCTCAAGGACCATATACATATAATTCAGAATTATTAAAACCTGGCAGGATAAACATGTCTCCAGAGAAGCTTGTCGATTATGTTGAAGCAGCTGTAAATGCTGCTTTAAGTGAGAAAGTAGGAAAAGTTGCAGGAATATTGACTTGCTCTAAAGGTAGGAGAATGATTAAGACTAGTAGTGGAGTTGAAAGTGAATCATATTACCAAGATATAGAGTTGTCTATAAGAGCATTCGCATCAGAAGACGCAACTGGACATTTTGTTTCAATAGCTGCTGATAGGAAAGATTTTGATCCAGAGGCAGCTGGAAGAAAAGCTGGAGAAATAGCGAAACTCTCAATAAATCCTAAGGTAGAAGAACCTGGTACGTATGAAGCTCTTCTCGGACCTATGATCTCCGCAAACTTTATTGAACATGTAGGGAACTCGGCTTCAGCTTTCTATGTTGATGCAGGATTATCTTTTCTAGCAGATAAGATTGGAGAGCAAGTTGCTTCTAAGATATTTACGTTGGTAGATGATCCAACTATTCCTAGAGTTGTTGGGACAGAGCCTTTCGATGATGAGGGGCTACCTACTAGGAGGAACGTCATAGTAAGGGATGGTGTTCTCGAGACCTACCTACACAATTCTACTACAGCTAAGAAGTTTGGTGTAGAAAGTACTGCTAATGCTGGATTAATCATTCCGAGACCATTCAACTTATTAGTTGAAGGAGAAGGAAGAAGTTTAGAAGATCTTATTGCAAGTATAGACGATGGAATATACGTTACAAACAACTGGTATCTAAGATATCAAAACTATAGAACAGGAGACTTCTCCACACTACCTAGAGATGGAATGTTCAGAATAAAGAATGGAAGCATAGAGTATCCGGTTAAAGGATTAAGAATAAGTGATAACATGCTCAATATACTTAAGGGGATTAGAGAAATAAGTAGAGAGAAGTACTGGATTAAGTGGTGGGAAGTCGAGACACCAGTCTATGCACCATACATAGTCCTAGAAAAATTAACATTCACTAAACCACAGTAATAGGAATTGTATTAATAGCAAGACTCCTATCGTTCTCTTAAGATTTCTTCTACAATCATCTTGATCTCATTCTTCAATTCACTCAGTTTTTCTTCAACGGTAGATGTAACTTTCTCTTCGATTTGTTTAAACTCAACTTCTACGAGTTCAAGAATTCTTGATTTTAAGTCTCTCTCCAATATTCCTCAAATCATGGTGGAGGAAACAATATTTAACTATAATGCTTGCTGAACAGGTCGAGAATTTTTCAGAAGTATAGTAAGTTTATAACTAGTGTTGTTCCCCGTCTTGTAGAACAACATCTATGTCGTAGTTTAAGAAATGCTTTAGTCTAATTCTATGTACCTTCTATTCTTGGTGCTATGAGGTATTCTAATTTTCCTGAAGGTATTGGGAACCCGAGTTTTATGGGTTTGTTTGTTGATAGGTTCATGATTACTTCTTCTGAGAGCTCGCTTCCAGCTTTAACTATCTTTTCTAGGTAGTTGATGCTGAAGTGCGCCCATACTTCTGTGTCTGTTTCTATCTCGTAGACTGCTGCACCCATCTTACTGAACTTTGTTTGGATTGTTCCAAGCTCTCCCTTAGCTAGGAACACTACTTCATCTGGATTGATAGTTATCTTTACGTAGTCGCTTACGACATCACTATCTTTTATAGCGTCTAGTACTGCATCAACGTTCAGTCTAGCTTTCGCATCGAAAGATAGCTTAGGAGTAGTGCTTCTCGCTTCAACAGTTTCGAGAGTGTTTAATGTGAATGTTCTCTCTCTAGATCCAGTTGCATCAACGAGTATCAGGCTCAGCTTTCTGGCCTGGTCATCGTAGATCACTGTTAGAGATTCACCTTTCTTGATCCTCTTCAGAAACTTCATCATCTCAGATATGCTGAGAGTCATCTGGAGCTCTCCACCACACTCATACTCTTCTGCAGCAGAACTACTTAGCTCGAAGTCTACTAGAGAGATGTGAGCTGGATCCATAGCTATCAATCTCATACCTTCTTCAGTTATCTTGAATGTCCCCTCATCTACAACAGCATGTATAGCTTTCATAAGATCTGCAAAGTAGTCTGCACTAGGCAACCTCATCCTGAACGACATTTCTCCTCTAACTGATGAAAAGCTAATGGAAGTATAAAAGATTTGAGCCTGATTCTTCCTGAGGCATTAGTCTAAGCATTTTCCTAGTCTTACCTAAAGCCTATTGTTAAAGTGTTAAAATCTAGAGTTGTCCATAAAACAAGTATTTATCTTAACTATTTTTATTTTCTAATTAGGTGTAGTGGGGCTAGGCGTTTGAGGTATGGAGGTTTGGATAGAGCTTAAAGGATACATAGAAATAACTTCGGAGGTGGATAAGATCATACATGAGGTAGCTGAGGTAGTTAGAGAAGCTAATGAAATCTTCAGAAAGAATGTTGGAGAAGTTGGTGGAGGAACAGTAATAGTAGAGTATAGTAGTGATGGAAGAAAAATATGGTTAAGAATAATCTCTGGAGGTAAATTGAGAGCACATGATGCTTTAATGAGGTTCAAGAATATTCTAGCCAGTAGACTCGGATCATCTTTAAAGATAGGTGTCCGAGAAGTATTCATTGAGAGACTAGTAGTTAAGATTAGTGGGGAACGTGTAGACTTATCTAGAATTGAGAATACGCTGAAAGGTGTAGCAGAAGTAAGCATGCAAGACGGTTCTTTAATACTCATCTTCAAGAACCTTACAGAACACGATCTTCGTGATAGAATAGTTGATAGAGCTATAAAACTTGCTAAACAAGAAACCGTGAAAATTGAAGGAGAGAAACTTGCGCCCTTCGGTACAGTTTTAAAGAAAGGTGTAGAGAAGCCTTACAAGTTTCTTGGAGAAGTATCTGCTGAAGCAGAGAGACTTTGTTGGATTAAACGTTATCCAGCTAAAGGTCAATGGATATTCACTCCACCTCTGACAGCTTTACTGAGAACATTATCAGAATTGATTATCGAGTATGTTGCGAAGCCTCTTGGATTCCATGAATGGATGTTCCCGAGACTCATGCCTCTAGAAGTATTCAAGAAGCTATCAACATATGTTGAACATCTTCCAGATGGAGTATTCTATGTATGTGCTCCACCTAGAAATCCAGCAGCATTTGAAGAATTCAAGAAAGAATATATTCTTAGAAGAGAGGTAAGGAGAGATCTGCTGAAGAATATTCTAGAAGAACCTGGATATGTTCTTGAAGCCGTTCAGTGCCCACCTTTCTACCAATACTTTTCAGGAGAACTCGTTAGGTTAGAAGATCTACCTATAAAAGCATTCGACTTGCTTGGAGGCTGGACTTGGAGAAATGAAGCGGGAGGGGTTGAGGGAATAGTTAGAACGAACGAGTTCTGGAGAATGGAGATGGTTTTCTTAGCAAACCCTGAAGAAACAGTAGAATTAAGAAATAGAGTTACAGATCTAACTATAGAGCTTGTAGACAAGGTTCTCGATATGGAGTGGAGGCTTGTAGCTGGGGCACCCTTCTTCTTATCTCCAGAAGAAGCATCTAAAAGATTGATAGACGTATCCAGCATAGATAAGATACCTACACTAGACGTAGAAGTCTATCTACCGTATAGAGGAGGTAGAGAAGAAGCAGAATGGCTTGAGATAACAGCGGCCACAGTACATAGAGATTTCTATGTTAAAGCATTCAAGATAAAAGAAGTTAAAGGTAGAGATATATGGACTGGCTGTGTAGGTCATGGATTGACTAGATGGGCGGCGGCCTTCCTAGCTAGACATGGATTTAATTTCGAAGATTGGCCAGTAGAAGTAAGAGAAAAGATTGGAAAACTACCCCCTCCGCCCAAAGTCGTAACATAACCTTAAAAGAAAACTAGACCACGTCAAGATTATAGAGAAGTAAGAAGATAGTCTATAGTAGATTGAAGATATCGGTTAGAGGGATATATTCAACAGCACTCATAAGGCTACTATTAGATGAAGGATTTAGGATAGTTAAGCCTACTAAGTCTCAGAAAGAGAGATTTGGTTTAGAAGAAGTCTTCACAGAACCAGAAGTACTAATCACAGACTCAGAAGATAGACATTTTATAGATATAAGAGGATCTAGAGAACAATTAGAACGATTGATAGAAGTTTTAAAGAATGTTTTTGAAGATGCTATAATAGTTTGGAGAAAGCTTGATCAAGCCTTCTCTCATGTTAGAGTGGGGTTCCCAGTAGATTCGAAGAAGAAGCTCGATGAATTTAGAGCTAGAGTTACATACACTGTCCCATGGCATCATTACTGTAGAGCTGGAGGTGAAGTTCTCTCAAATATGGTGAGTTTTGCAGAAGATCTCGTAGAGAAAGGCATTGTTCCTCCAGAAGAAATGAATAGAATGTTTGAAGAACAGGTTAAACAACTAACACCTAGACTTGGATCAAAAGTAAAGATAGTTCACGTAAAACTTGATGGGAGAAGAATAGTTCTAGGAATAGGAAAAGTGGTGTGGAGAAGTGATGATGAAATTAAGATACTTAGAAGGATAATGAGTCAAGGAGTTTACGATGGCTTAGGGATTCCTAAACAGATTGGAGATACAGCTGTAACATATGCTAGAAGATTAGAATGGTGGATGAAGACAAGCTACTACGATTTCTCTGGAAATCTTAAAGGAGTCTATTATAATATTAACCTACCGATAGCATTTTATCCAGACCAAATACATTACTTTGATCTAGAGCTAGATGTAGTAGCTCTACCAAATTCTGAGCCAAAAATAATAGAACTAGAATTACTTGAAAAAGCTGTAAATAACGGTATTGTAAATGGGAAGATAATGGAGGAAGCGATTAAGGTGGCTGAGAAGATAATCTGCACGAAACCCTAACATCCTAAGTCTTCTTCTTAGATAAAGCTATTATCCAAGGTTCTTTCAAACCGATGAATAACCCTTGTCTAGAGAAACTTTTAATCACTATTAGAGAAGGAATCATTATATAGATAACGTGGAGTATGTTGAATACTGCTGTCAAGAAAAGTATTAGAAACCAGGCATTAAATCCAGTTCCAAGACTTATGCCGAGAGCAGTAGAAACAACTTTAGAGGCATACTCAAAAAAGAATGGCATAATAAATGCTAGCAATACGTAGTTAGCTATAGAAGTAGCGAGAACTCTCACCAAAACACCATAGAAAAATACTTGGAGATACATTGAGAACTTCTTCGAGAGAATCCTAGAGCCAAGCATAAATCCAGATAATGTAGAAGCTACAGCAATAAATTTCATTAAAGGTCCTATTGGAGCCCACTCACCAAACATATTTAATACAAACCAGTAAGTTAAAGCTGAAGTAAACCCAGGTATAGGACCAAACGATAAGAAGGCTACATAAACAGGCATCTCAGCAATATCAAACTTCAGATATGGTACTAGTGGAAATGGGAAACTGAGAGGCAACATAGCTAGTACGGCGGAAAGTGCTCCAAAAATTGTTGAAACACTTATAATGACAGTATTCCTATGTCTAGAAGTTTCTGTAAACATGGTTTCCTTCTATAAGAAAAGTCTGCCCGTACTTAAACTTGAGTATCTACCAAAAAATGAGTAGATTATGAAAATACACCGTTGTAAAAGTCTTTACATGCTTTCTCATAATCTAGAGCATCTCCAATATCTATCCAGTATCCATTATGTATGTATGCATATAGTTTATTCTGATCTGCAAGTTCTGGAAAGACATCTTCTTCGAGAGATGAAGGTCTATCTGGAGGAATGTAATCGAAGATGGCTGGTTCGAAGACATATATTCCAGCATTAATGAAACCTGGAACCTGTTGTTTAGGTTTCTCTCTAAAAGCTATAACTCTATTTTCTTCATCTATCGATACGAGACCATACCTTCTAGCATCTTCAACTCTAGTTAATACGATTGTTGCTACACCACCTTTATCTTTATGAAATTCAACCAAGCTGGATATATCTAAACCTGTAAAAAGAATATCGCCATTCACTGTTAAAAACGTGTTTGTAAATTTCTTTTCAGCATTTTTTACAGCTCCAGCAGTTCCCAAAGGAACTTTCTCAATAGAATAATCTATTGTTACCCCAAGAGACTTACCATCACCTAGATACTTTATCAAATGTTCACCAAGATATCCTATGGCAAGTATAAAATTGTAAACTCCCTGCTTCTTAAGATATAAGATAATGTGTTCGATTATTGGTTTATAACCGATAGGCATCATAGATTTAGGAATACTGAAAGTTAAAGGTGTTAAACCTGTTCCTCTACCACCACAAAGAATTAAACATTTCAGAGATTCCCTCATCAACTTTTCTTTAACAGCTTCAAGTATAAATGAACTTCTCTTCCTAGCTGGAACATGTTTTTTTAATGCCTCCCATAACTCTACTGGAAACTCTATACTAGTTCTATGCTTACTCATACTAATTCTTAAATCATAGATGTACATTATAAGTTTATGCCCATCAAAGAAGTTACAACTTACCCCTAGCCGACATAAATTTCATCTAAAACTCATCTAAAAAGACAGAAAACTAGAAAGCTTTTATTAATACTCATTCCAATCCAATTATAATCATACATATTTAGACCTTGTTTTATACATAAACTAAAAAATTAGTTTTCTTATACTTATTGTGAATATGGTTCTGAGAGTTGGAATTAATGGTATGGGTAGGATTGGTAGATTGTTTTTGAGAGCTGCTCTTCAAGATCCAAGATATGGTAAAGTTTTCGAAGTAGTTGCATTTAATGAGCTTGCTGATACTAAAACTACAGCGTTACTTTTAAAGTATGATTCTGTACATAGAAGATTTAACAGAGAAATTTCATACACAGAGAAAGGCATAGTGATTGATGGTAAAGAGATTAGAGGTTACAGTATACGTGATCCTTCTCAGATACCTTGGAAAGAAGAAAACGTAGAGCTAGTTGTAGAAGCAACAGGTCAGTTCACAAGTAAAACAGATGCTTCAAAACACATAAGAGATACTGTGAAAAAAGTTCTTGTAACAGCTCCCTGTAAGGATGCAGATGTAACGATAGTTCCAGGAGTTAATGATCATATGTTAGATGTGTCTAAGCATGATGTTATCTCTGGTGCTTCATGTACGACTAACTGTCTCGCACCTATGGTTAAAGTACTCTTAGACAATTTTGGCATAAAGAAAGGATTCATGATAACAGTACACGCATATACAAATGATCAGAGAGTGTTAGATCTCGTTCACAGAGATTTAAGGAGAGCTAGAGCAGCAGCACTCTCGATAATACCTACAACGACTGGAGCTGCATCCGCACTCCATCTTGTTATTCCAGAAGTTAAAGGTAAGATGGATGGTATAGCTCTCAGAGTACCTGTACCAGATGGTTCAGTAACAGATTTGACGGCACTGCTAGAAAGAGATGTAACTGTAGATGAAGTAAGAAAAGCATACAAATCTGCAGCAGAAGGTAGTATGAAGAATATACTAGAGTATACTGAAGACCCTATAGTTTCAGCAGATATTATCGGAAATCCACATTCATGTATCATAGATGGATTAAGTATAATGACGATAGGTGAGAGAAGCGACATGGTCAAGGTTCTTGGATGGTATGATAATGAATGGGGTTACTCCTGCCGCCTAGTAGACATAGTACATCTAATCGCAAAACAGCTATAGCCAAAAACTTCTTCTACAATAATTTTACTTTACTGAAGATTGATCTAAATTGTTGAGAGAGATAGAATACAAAATCTCAGTACCCAAAGCTTTACAAAACTTTCTATCAAGCATATCGGCATCTTCATGATTCTTTGAGGAATGTTTGTAATAGTTGCGACCATGATAATATGTGTACATCTACATGTGAGCCTTTTTCTATTCTTTCTACTCCCTCAGGTATCTCTATGAACCCATCAGATTTGAGTATTGGGCTAAGCATTGAAGAATCTCCCATGAGTAGATTAGCTATGAATTTCTCTTTTTGTTTAACTAACTTTACGAAACGTATTCTCTTAAAAGATTTATACTCTTTGACAACGATGTCTTCGCCTATTTCTGCTGGTATTGTTGGTAGTATTTTTCTCGCTGATAGCCCAGACATGTAGTATATTAGTGGTATTAGTATGTAGATTGTTCCACAGATAGTTGATTGTACGTGTCCTGGAAGCATTACTACAGGTTTCTTAGAAAAAACTACTATACTTGTAGCTCTACCAGGTTGAATTCTTAAACCTCTAGCTATTGGAATACTTTCTGGATGTTTGGATAATGTTCTCCAGCATAGATCTCTAACTCCTAACGAAATGCCACCAATAGTTACACATATATCGCTATCTTCTAGAGAATTCTTTACAGCTTTAATTATGTGTTCAGGGTCATCTGGAACCACTCCCATTATCTTAGGGATGCCGCCGAGTTCTTTGATATAGTTAGCTACGAGTTTTGTAGACGTCTCAAGCTTCTTATGGGTTAGTTCATCTAGATTTTCAGTAAGCTCATCTCCAACAGCTATAAGTGAAATTCTCGGCTTTGCATATACTTTGATCTTAAACTTCCTAATCTCTAGCAGATACTTAATATCCTGAGGTCTAATAATACTACCTTTTTTCAAAATTATGTCACCTTCAGCTATGTCCGCTCCTTTAAAAGTTATGTTATCACCTTTCTTACAAGGTTCGAGGATCTCTATATAGCCTCCTATTAATCTAGTTCTTTCTACAGGTATTACTGCATCAGCATTCCTCGGAATTTTAACGCCTGTCACTACGTAAACTGCTTCCTTATCTCCAATAGATAAATCGTGTTCAATAATGGATTCTATTCTTCCAGCTATCTTAAGCTTTACAGGATTTACAGTGGAGGCATTTACTGTGTCAGAGCTTTTTACAGCATATCCATCGAAATGAGATACGTCTTCTTTAGGGATAGAGAAAGGTGAAGGAATATCTTCAGCGATAACACGTCCAAGAGATTCTAAAGAATCTATGACTTCAATTCTAGGACATATATCAGAGCTACCTAGAATTCTTTCCACAGCATCTTCTGGTGCAACATACTGGAAAAAAATCTTAAGAAAATTATTTGGCATAAGAATTTTTAGACTAGAATTCTATTTAAAATTTAACTCTCTCGATGAGAGTAATGACAAAGTGTAGATACATTTAAGAAATATGAAAAGTTATCGGAAGAATAACTCAAGATTCAAGAGAGTAATCGAGGGCTTTAGATATATGATTTCTTACTAACGATTATATTAAGGATGCTTTTTACAATCTATTTTTAAATTTAAAAATAATCGTTAATTAGTCAGACTAACTATTTAGATAGTTGATAGGAATGTCTAGAAGTAGTCTCTGGTTTAGGACTTTAGATGACGTAGATACTTCAGAGAAGACTGTGATAGTGAGGGTAGATCTTAATTCACCTATAGACCCGGAGACAGGAAAGATTAAAGATAATGAAAGATTTCGAGCTCATGCAGAAACTGTAAGGGAATTATCAGATAAAAATGCTAGAGTTGTTCTCTTAGCACATCAGGGAAGGAAAGGTGATCCAGATTTCTTACCATTGAAAGATCATGCTGAAATTCTTTCAAGACATGTTGGTAAGCCAGTTAAGTATGTTCCAGATATTATTGGTGAGGAAGCTGTAAGAACTGTGAAGTCTTTGAAGAACGGTGAGATAGTTTTACTTGAGAATGTTAGAATGCTTGATGAAGAAACTAAAGAAGCTTCCCCTGAAGAACATTCTCGCGGGAGACTCGTATCTACACTTGCACCTCTAGCAGACCTATTTATCTTAGATGCATTCTCGGTAGCACATAGAGCACATGCATCGGTTGTAGGATTCTCACATGTTTTACCTACAGTAGCTGGGAGGATAATGGAGAAAGAACTCAGAGCATTGACAACAGTTCTTGAAGAAGATAGGAGAGTAGTGTTGGTTATGGGTGGAAATAAGCCTGAAGAATGTATAGAAGTTATAGACGCATTGATTTCTAAGAGGAATGAGAATATAAAGAAAGTTTTATCTGCAGGAATTCTTGGACAGTTGTTCCTCATGACAAAAGGTGTGAAGTTTGGAGAACCTTCAGAAGAATATATAAAGAAGAAAAAATTCGATGTGTATCTAGAACGTTTAGCTAAGATCAGAGATGTTTTAGGAGATAGATTGGAGACCCCGATAGACTTTGCATATGAGGAAGATGGTAAGAGAGTTGAGATAGACGTAGATAAACTTCCAGCTCCTGGAGCGATATACGATATAGGTGAGAAGACAGCTAGAAGATATGCTAAGATAATCTTAGATACAACTGAAGAAGATGCAATAATAGTTAAAGGACCTGCTGGAGTTTATGAAAGAGAAGAATTTAGGAAGGGAACTAGGATAATCTATGAAGCATTATCTAAGTGTAAAGCATTTACATTAATAGGAGGAGGGGATTCATCCACAGCGATAGAACTCGTTGGTTTAAGTCCAAGCAACTTCTCATATGTAAGTCTAGGAGGAGGAGCCCTGATAACATATATCTCGAAGAGAACACTACCTGGAATAGAGATACTGAAGAAGAAATAGAAAACCTATATCTTCTTCAAATTTTATGACCTAATTTTAATCTTTTGTATAGAAGTTTTATGTTAAGTGATTCTCGAAAGTATTTCTTTTAATTGTGCTCTTGCTACACATACATGTATGTGTAGCCTACATACCTTTAGACGAGTTTTTAGATACTTTAAGGAAAGATAAAGACTTTAAAGAAAAAGCAGGTCTAAGCAGATTCTCCATCAATAATGAAAATAAATTTGATAGAGATGGTGGATCTTAGAATTAGAATTCTAAAATATCTGGACTGTTACCTTTATTCGGTATACAATGGAGAGTGGGGTTTTTATAGCTATTGAAGGTATTGATGGATGTGGTAAGACAACACAATCAAAGAAGCTTGTTAAATGGTTGGAAAAGAAGCAGATCAAGGCTGTCTATACTAAGGAGCCGACCGATGGAGTTATTGGCAGGATTTTGAAGAAGATGGTTAGAAGGGAGAACGTAGACCCAAGAATAGAAGCATTACTATTCGCAGCAGATAGACTTGAACATCTCAAGAATACGGTTCTACCACTCCTAGAGAAAGGATACGTGGTTGTATCTGACAGATATGTTTATTCTTCTCTAGCATATCAATCAGTAACTACTGGTGATCCTCAGTGGGTTAGGGAGATAAATAAGTATGCGGTTAAACCAGATTTAGCTATACTTTTAGATGTTGAGCCAAATATAGGGCTTAGTAGAATAAAGAGACGTAAAACAAAATTTGAGAAAGAAAAGTTTCTAGAAGAAGTTAGAGAGAAGTATTTAGAGATGGTTAGAAATGGAGAGCTTAAAGTTATAGACGCGTCTAAAAATGTAGATGAAGTAGCAGAAGAATTAGTAAGACTTGTCGGAAGCTTTCTCAAGACAACTGTACAGTAACTATTCAACAACACCTTTCTTCTTAAAATCTTCTATTTCTTCTCGGCTAAAACCGATTTCTCTTAAAATCTCATCTGTATGCTGTCCTTTCAGTGGAGGTGGACGTCTTATTTTTCCAGGTGTTAATGATAGCTTGAATGGTGTTCCGAGGCTCTTCATCTTCCCAACTATCGGATGCTCTATCTCCACAACCATCTCTCTATACTTTACGTGTATGTCATCAAGTACTTGGCTAACAGTAAGTATTGGAGCAGCTGGGATCCCGGCTTCTTCAAATTTATTGATCCAGTAAGATGTGGAAGCGGATTTCAGTATTTTTGTAAGTTCTTGTACTAGTGCTTCTTTATTCAATACTCTATCAGCATTCGCCTTAAATCTAGGATCTTCCGCTAAATCTACTCTACCTATACATTCACAGAACTTTCTCCAAAGTTTATCGTTACCTATCGTTAGAACTATGTATCCATCATTTGTCTCGAATGCTTGGTATGGAGCTATGTTAGGGTGGGCTGAACCCATCCTCTTAGGCTCTACCCCAGATGCAATATAGTTAAATGCTTGATGAGTGAGGAGCAGTACCTGAACATCTAGTAAAGATATATCTATGTATTGACCTAGACCTGTCTTCTCCCTCCAGTATAGTGCAGCAACTATTGAGAGAGCTGCAAAGATGGCTGTAGATAGATCTGCTATAGGCACAGCGAATTTTACTGGAGGTCTATCAGGATCTCCAGTCAAGCTCATCAACCCACTCATAGCTAATGCTACCAAATCGTATCCAGGCTTATCTCTATAGGGACCGGTTTGACCGAAACCGGAGATGCTGCAGTAGATTATTGATGGATTTAGTTTTGAGAGTTCTTCATAATCTATGCCGAGCTCTTTCACTACACCTGGTCTAAAGTTTTCTACAACTACATCTGAAAACTTTACAAGTTTCTCGATTATAGTTCTACTTTCAGGTTTCTTTAAATCTATAACAATGCTCCTCTTATTTCTATTAGCACTCATAAAGTATGCTGAATCTACACCTATCCAAGGTGGACCCCAGCTTCTAGTATCATCTCCGCCAGGAGGCTCTACTTTTATCACATCTGCACCTAAGTCTCCAAGTAGCATGGTGGTAAACGGTCCGGCCATGATTCTAGTAAAATCTAAGACTCTAATACCTTCTAGAGGACCTCTCATAATCATGGCCTCAAAAAAAGGTAAGATATATGAAATAAATGTTTAAAGTTTTGTTACCAAATATCTTTTATGTATTCTTCTAAGCCTACTCGTTTCAAGGTGCTTCTCAAAGGCTTCCCCGTCTTCTCATCCCATCCAAGTAATCTATATGTTTCCTTAACCATCCACTCTACGTAGGGGGCCATAGCTTTTCCAGCAGCTTTCCCACTCGGTGGAGCTTCAACTATTCTCGGTGAGACACATATATCATCTTCCACCGTTAAACCATGTCTTATATTAAATACTCTTTCTAGATGAACTAGTCTCTCTCCTACTTGTAAAGCTTCTTCCGCAGTAAAGTTCCATCCTGTTGCAGCAGCTACAGCTTCAGATGTAAATCTTAATACTCCAGGTACACCCCAGGTGGCAAACCAGCATGTACCGTTAGAATCATCCCAATACTTTTTAGGCCATGTCTTTGCTACAGCCATTGGTTTTAATCTTGGATTTACTGGGTCTTCATATTCTGGGTAGCCTACGTCTGGTTCTGTGGCCCAAGCATCTGCTGCAGGTGCAGGCCATCCAGATCCTCCACCAACTATTTGTCCGAGCATTATACCCATTGCAGCTCTCCAATCATGGAGATTCATACCTGTGCCCTTAATATGTATAGAGTATTTCCAAGCATCTCCACCTATGTATTCTGCTGCACCTTTAGGTCCTAGTGATAAAAGTTTTCCTATCTTCCCTTCTTTTCTGGCAGCCATATGTAGAAGTTTCTCTATTAGTTCTGGGTCTCCCCAACGTAATTCTATTCCATCGGTATCTTCTTTTGTAAGTAAACCTTTCTCGTAGCATTCTATGCATAATGCTATGGTGCAGCCGATCGTACTAGATTCAAAGCCTAACCTATCACAGAGATCTATTAGATAGAAGACCCAGTTGCTATCGTACACACCTACTATAGAGGCTGCTCCTTCTAGGTTCTCTCCACCTCCAGCTGGTGTAGCTATGTAACCTTTCTTTGGACCTTCAACGATCTCTATATCGTAACTACATGCTATCGGACAAGCAAAACATGCTTTTGGCGTTATCTTATGTTTCGACATACCGACACCCCACTCTGGGGGGCTTACTTCTAGAAAGTTTTTCGCTGAAGTTATTGACATAGATTTAGCGTATCTGTATTCATCCCTAGGTATCCCTCCTTTCGCTAATCCTCTTGCAACATCACTTTTGAAAAGATTTTCATGCCATGCTTTTGCAACTTCTTTAAGCTTCTCTTCATTGAATACTTGAACCTTACCAGTTCCATATACAGCTATAGCTTTAAGTTTCTTGCTACCCATTACACGTCCTACACCTGAATGTGAGAAGGAATGGTTTTTATCATTCTCAATTAATGCACCATGACAAAGATTTTCTCCAGCAGGTCCTATAGCAGCTACGCTTGCTCTAGGTTCTCCAACATCTTGCTTGACCAAATCCTCGGTCTCATGTGTATCTCTTCCTAAAAACTTGTTAGCATCTCTAATCTCTACTTCTCCATCTTTAATCCATAGATATACCCAGTCTTTCGAAGCACCGGTAATTACTATACCATCAAATCCAGCGAATTTAAGATTTGGACCAAACCATCCATGTGAATGTGATCTACCAGCAGTAAAGCCTGTATCACCGTTTAGAGTTGTTAATGTAGTATTGTTAGCTGCAGGTATCGCAGGGATACCTGTTAATGGACCTGTCATAAATATCATAGGATTTTCAGGTTCAAGTGGATGTATTCCAGATGGACACATATCATATAAGAGTTTTAGGCCGAGTCCCCAGCCTCCAACAAACTTTCTAAGAATCTCATCATCAGGTAAAGGTTCATACCATATCTTCTCCTTCGTTAAATCTACTCTGAGAATCTTTCCTACATAACCACCTTTTATCACAATTTTAACTTCTTTTTAAAGGATTAATAAGATTTATTCTCCATCAGTATTACCGAATAAGAGTGCAGTGTTGTCTCTGAAGCATTAGAAAAAAATATTAACATGTATTACTTAGAGATTTGTGGAGATCGTGATTATTTGCCTAGCCTGTCTTTTTGGTGTATTTCTGGTGGGTTGTAGTTATGGTTGATGGGCGAGGTTTCAAGTTGATTAAAGATCCTGTTCACGGTTATCTCGTGTTAGATGATTTTCTTTTGAAGATTGTTGATTCAACCCCTCTACAAAGACTTAGAAGAATTACCCAGCTCCCCTTCGTCTACCTAGTCTATCCAGGAGCTAGGCATAGCAGGTTTGATCATTCTCTTGGATGTATGCATTTAGCGAGACTTTTCGCTGAAAGTCTAAAACTTGGAGAACATGAAACAAAAGTTTTAACTATTTCAGCGCTTGTCCACGATATTGGACATACACCTTACTCACATCTACTAGAAACTTTGCTAAGAGAGAAAGGATTAACACATGAAGATTTAACTGTGAAGATACTTAAAGAGAATGGAGAACTAGCTGAAGCTATAGAATCTTCTAACGTAGAGGTGAAGGAGATAATTGATGTACTTGAGAAGAAAGATCCGCTGGGAAGCATTATAAGTGGTCCGGTTGATGTGGATAAACTTGATTTCCTACTTAGAGATTCATACTTCACTGGCGCATCTTATGGTTTAGTTGATGTTGCTAGAATAATATATAGGAGTAAGATTGTTGATGGAAAACTTGCACTGAGCTTGAAGGCTGCGGGTGTTGTCGAAGAACTTGCTATAGCGAGATACCAGTGCTTCGTGAACATATACTTCCATCATACTGTTAGAGCTGCTCAATCAATGTTTCTTAGAGGTGTTAGAATGATGCAAGACATATTGGACTTCAAATCCATGAGTGTAGATGAATATCTTGAACATGACGATTATACTGTATGGTGCATCATGAAGCAGAATGAGAAAACCAAGAACATAGTAAAGAATATTGAGAGAAGAATTCTCCCGAAAGTTGCATATGAGAGCAGAATACTTAGAGAGAAACAGTACGTAGATTTATTGATGAACCCTGAATCTATCTCAAATCTTGAAGAAGAGATTGCTAGAGAAGCAGGTGTACCTAGAGAATATGTTTGGATAGATACGCCATACATACCTCCACTACCATTCCTAGACCAGGACAAGATAGAATTCTACACTGAAGAAAAAGGTGAGATTGCTTTAGTAGAATATCATTCACAACTTCTAAAATTTACGTCTGAAGCTTATAAGATAATGAGAGTTTACACAATGAAAGATTATGTTGAAGGTGTTGAGGCAGCAGTACGCAAGGTTTTGAAAGATTTATTCTAAACCTGCTCCTAGATGGGATGGGAGAGCCAGCTCGGAATATCTTTTAAGGATTCCTCGTCTATATCTAGGCTCTGGTGGAGACCATCTAGACAACCTATCTTCTAGTTCTTCTCTAGAGATGTTTAGTTCAAGTTTCTTGTTTGGTACATCTATAATTATCTCGTCATCTTCTTCTACGACAGCTATAGGTCCACCTACAGCTGCTTCTGGAGATACATGTCCAACCATCAGCCCTCTCGTAGCACCAGAGAATCTTCCATCTGTTACTAATGCAACTTTCTCTCCTAGACCTTGACCTACAAGTATAGCTGTTATAGATAACATTTCACGCATTCCTGGACCTCCACGTGGCCCCTCATATCTTATCACTACTACATCTCCTTCCTCGATCTCTCCATTCATAGTTGATTTAAATGCTTCTTCTTCAGAATTGAATACTTTTGCTGGACCCTTGTGTATGAGGTTCTTTACACCACTAATCTTTACTACCGCTCCTTCCGGTGCTAGATTACCTTTCAGTACAACTATTGATCCATGTTTTGAGAGGGGGTTCTCGATAGGTTTAACCACGTCTAGAGTTTGAGGTGGGAAGACATATTCCTCTAAGTTTTGTCTTAATGTTTTTCCAGTTATTGTTAATACGTCTCCATCTATGAGACCTGCATCTAGAAGCTTCTTCATTACCAGCGGTAAACCTCCAACTTTATCGAGATCTTCTACTGGGTACCTCCCACCTGGAATTAAGTCTACGATATACGGTGTTCTATTACTTATCTTATCGAAATCTTCTAAAGTAAGTTTTACACCTGCTTCTCTAGCTATGGCTATCAAGTGGAGTATTGCGTTCGTCGAGCCCCCCATCGCCATATCTACAGTTATAGCATTCAAAAATGCTTCATAGGTCAATATGTCTTTAGGCTTCAAATCTATTTCAAGAGCATTCATAATAGTTTGACCAGTCTTGTAAGCTACTTCATATCTTCTAGAATCTTCTGCCGGAATTGTTGAAGCACCAGGTAACATCAATCCTAATGCTTCTATGAGTATGGCCATCGTGTTGGCGGTGTAGAGTCCTGCACATGATCCTGCACCTGGACATGCGTATTTCTCTACCTGCTTCAACTCTTCTAGGGACAGTTCTCCAGCAGAATATTTACCTACAGCTTCAAATACATCTCCCGTTGAGAGTCTTCTACCAGCATAATATCCACACCTCATCGGTCCACCGTTTAGAAAGATCGAGGAGACGTTGAGGCGGGTCATAGCTATCACCATGCCAGGTTCAATCTTATCACAACTCCCTATACATACGAGTGCGTCGAATCTATGTGCGTTGACCATTATCTCGATGCTGTCCGCTATGACTTCTCTACTCACTAGACTGAACTTCATTCCTTCATGGCCCATCGCCAACCCATCACAAACAGCTATAGTATTGAATTCAAGTGGTACACCGTTTCTAGATCTAACACCATCTTTAACTTTGCAGGATAGTTTATCTAGATGTATGTGTCCTGGAACAACTTCATTCCAAGAATTAGCGATTCCTATGAATGGACGTGAAAGTTCTTCATCTGATAAACCTAATGCTCTAAGTAATGCTCTATGTGGAGAACGTTCAACACCTTCAACAACCAAGTTACTTCTACGCTTTAAGTTCAACATTTCCAATATAGGAGACTTGGGAATCTAGCGTAAATATGTTTCTAGGTTAACATTGATGCAACTATCTTTCTTATAGCTGGTTTAAGCCTCTCTATTCTTACCTCGATTCTATTATCATAGCTTATGGAGTCGTCTAGACTTCTAGCTACAAGTCCAAAAACAGTCTCTACAGGTTCATCTCTAACCTCTATCTTGATATTCTTCTTAGAAGAAACATTTTCAGAGATCTTCTTAAGTGAATCTTTGAGGAAAGTATTTGTATAGATCTTTACATGGTTTCCTCCAACTATCTCTACCGCTTCTTCAAGCATTTTCTCCAGAACGTTGTTGAGCTCACCTCTTCTAGCCTTTATATCAATCTCCTCTAACATTTTCCTGATCACGTTTTCCACACATCTCTCTATCGTCTCTAACTTCATACCTCTAATCTTTACTTGAGTTAAGCTAAGAATTCTTGAACGTATCATGTTACTTTTCTTTTCAAGATCTTCAAGAAATGATACGACAGTTTTTGATACTTCTTCCCGCTCTCTCCCAACCCGCTCTCTTAGATCTTCAATAAACCTACTGAATGAAGATTCAAGTTCTTCTGTAGTCTTCTCTGCAACTTCCCTTATAATTCTCTCTAAACTTTCTGGATACAATGTTATGGCCCTCTAGAATCCAGTAAAAAACTATAATTTATATTTGATTTATGGTTTTAAGATTGTTTCTTCAGATCATACTCCCAGTATTCTTCTCAAAGTATTTCTATAGTCTATCTTTTCTATCTTCCCTCCGATACTTGTTAACTCGTAGATCAGTGGGGTTGCGTGTTCAGCTCTAATCTTATCTATTTGTTCTCGAACATGTTTAGAGATCCCTTCATCTAGTATTATTAACCCGATATCTCCTCTATTGAGAAGAGATTCGACTTCTCTTAGAAGACTTTGCGGTGAATCAACTTCTATACCTTTTATCCCGGAGAGTCTGAAACCTGTAATGAAAGGTTTAGAACCAATAGCTACTATCCTCAAGACTCTCTACCGAAGAATTTTTCTCCAGCCAAGAAATAAATTTTAACAAGCTTAAGTCTTTTCCAGTAATCAGGTATTGTTGATCTTTATATTGATGTTGAGATTGATGATAATTATAGAGTGTAGGAAAGAAGGGATTACCTTTGGGTCTAGCAGAAGTATGTAAAGTTACATTGATAGTTCCAGAGTATAGGGTTAGTGAAGCAATTAGAGATCTTTATAGATTTGAGTGGTTTCACATAGAAGAACATGGTGTAGAGCTCGATGAAAGAGTTAGCAAGATACATGACACCCTCAGGAAACTAAGATCAGAATTAGATTACCTAGTCTCCACATTCAATATAACTGTTGAAGTTGGAGTAATCCAACAGTTATTGAAAGGATATCAAGTAAGAAAAGAGAAGATCGAGGTATCTCATATAGAAGAACTTATAGAGAAGATAGAAGCCGAGGTCAGACCATTAATATCTACCGCTAAGAAAAGTATTGAAAGAGCGAAGAAACTTAGAGAAGATATAAGAAATGTTGAGGTACTGTTATCTAGCTTAAGGCTTCTGAAAGACTACAAGATAGATTTGACAGTCTTAGAGAAGTTTAAGAGATTTTACGGAGTCTTCTCTATTACTGAGCAGAAGAATATTGCTGAGATTAAGAGAAGTTTACCTACATGCATGGTGCTGGATATACCGCTTGAAAAAGGAGTTTCAGCTCTACTAATCATATCTCTAAAAGAAGATGGAGAGAAGGTTGAGAGAGTTCTAAGAGGATTCGGTGTAAAAGCTTTCTCAATTCCACCAGAGTTACCACAAAACTTACAAGAAGCATATAAAATCTTAGAAGAAAGATATAGAAATCTTCTAGAAGAACTTAAAGAATCTGAGGAAAAACTGGCTGAGATACGTGTAAATTCTGGGCCAAAGATTTTAGCTCTCAGAGAAGCTGTACAGATAGTTGAAGAACTCCTCAGTAAGCTTAATGTTAAGACGGGATTTAGAAGATTTAAAGTAATAAATGGTTACGTACCTAAAGACTTTGTTGAAAAATTTAAAGAAGAATTCGATAAAAAATATTGTGTATTATTCTCAGAAGCAGGTCACCATAAACATGATGAGAATGCTCCAACACTACTTAAGAATAAAGGTCTCATGAAGAGTTTTGAGAATATTGTGGCCATACAAGGTTATCCGAGAAGTGATGAGATAGATCCAACACCTTACGTGGCAATATTCTTCTCAATATTCTATGGATTAATGTATGCAGATCTTGGGCAAGGTCTAATCCTCGCATTATTCGGCTTCTTCATGTACAAAAGAGTATACGGGAATCTTAAAGAATGGGCCAAACTATTAACGATTCTAGGAATCTCAGCAGCTATAGCTGGATTCATAATTGGAGAAGCATTCGGCTTCAAGATACATTTCCCATTCCCTAAACCGGAAGTTCTACATTTAGTTGAAGAACATGGAGCTGAGAGACAATTCAATATGTCTGAAGTTTTAAAGTTGATGAATTTTACATTATTCCTTGGAATAATTCACATAGTAACAGGATATACTCTAGCGTTTAGAAAAGCTTTGAAACATGGAGATTACGTTGAAGCATTTTTATCCAAACTCCCGACAATAATAATGTATATATCTGGAGTTCTGTTCGTACTATGCTTCTTTGGAGCTGGAAAAGATATGGGTAAACTGATGAGTTCTGAGAACCCAGTACCATATCTAGGAGTCCCCGTAAAAGTTCTATCACCCACTGCTATAGGGATGATTTTAGCAAGTATCTTAGTATTAGTACTCGGTAGAGCAATCGTGGAATCATTACTTTGGAAGAAGGGAGGATTTATAGGGCTCGCAGGTAATGGTTTACTAGAAGTTCTAGACAACATAATACACTTCATGTCTAATTCACTAAGCTACGTTAGGCTAACTATTCTTCTACTAGTTCACTCAGCACTTCTCCTCCTACTCAACACGACTTGGCAAGCGTTAGGATTTATGAGTCTACCCATACTCATAATAGGAAACATAGGCATAATGGCTCTAGAAGGTTTAATGGTTTTCATCCAAGCTCTGAGGCTCCACCTATATGAATTCTTTACAAAATTCTATGAAGGGACAGGCACTTTGTTCAAGAAGATCAAACCTAGCTCAAACTATATCGACATAGTATTTAGAGAGTGAACTTCTAACTAAACTTCTTTAATCTTACTGTTAACGTTTTGAGATTTATGAGTATAGCTGTACCTACAGTTGGTTCTAGACCTATCTCTCTCTGGAAGCTTGTCTGGTCTTGCCATGTACCACTATTCACCAATAGAACTTCACGGTAACCACCAGCATAAGCTACATGAACATGGCCCGTATGAATTATATCTGGAATTTCATCAATTACAAGTAGGTCTTCAGGGGTGGGAAGTATAGAGGTGTTCTCTCCATAGATTGGTGTTAGATGCCTATACTTCAAGATCATTTCAAGCAACACGCCTATATCTCTACTTAAAGTTGTATAGGATATGTTCGGTAAATACTGTATCATATCATCGAGGCTTTGTCCATGATATACTAGAAGAAGCCTATCTTCCAATTTCACGTAACATGGATTTCCTATAAAGATGTATTCTCCATTCTTGTCAAGAATCTTTCTATATTCTAATGGAAGTGGAGGTTGTGGAATTGCTTTAGAAACAGGTTCATGGTTCCCGGCAGATATCAGTATCTTCATTTCTCTAGGTATTTCTGAAAGTATTTTCCCTGCTTCTTCAATTTGTTGATTTATGGAAGTATATTCAAGTTCATCTTCTTGTCTAGGGAAAACCCCTACACCATCTACTAGATCTCCAGCAATTACAATATACTTTATCTTTTTAACTTCCGAGTCTCTTGAACGGTTAATCCAGTCGAGGAAAGATTCAAAATAATCTTTTCTAAATTTCTTGCTCCCAATATGTAGATCTGAAAGTAAGACAACGTAAACATCTCGGAGATATTTCTCAATAGTTTTATGTTTTAATGGAACATCAGGCAAGAAGAGATCTTTAACTAGGAAAGTATTATTTATCTTTGTAACTCTTACTCCGAATACCTGGTCTGGGAGAACTTTCTCAGCTTTCTTCAACAACTCAGTATCTTTCTTAGATATAATGAGTCTTGTTTGACCACTATCATCCTCAACCATGAGTATTATAGAGTTCTGGTAATCTTTCTTATCCAGCAACATAACTATCAAGAATGCTTCACTATTCCTAGGTGCTTTCATTAGATCGGTAATTCTGATATAACGTTCTCCCCTCTCCTCAAGAATTCTCTTCAGCTTCATATACCTACTCTTAAAATAGTTCTGGAATTCTGACGCTTCACCTCTAATTCTATACTGTTTCTGGAAACGTTCATCTACCTCTATCCTTGGACTCCACTCTGCAGTAACTTCTTTCTCTTCTACTTCTGTTTCACTTACCCCCTCCAGGATCCTCTCTCCTGGTTCATTATATACTAGATGCTCGCTCCCTATTACTAAGACCGAAGGCATCTCTCTTCTCAATTTCTCTATTGTTTTCTTCAGTTTTTCTATAGGATTATCAAGTCTCTCGAGTATGTTAATAGCTTCAGCCGTAATATTGTATCCCTCTGCTAGAACGATCTCAATTATCTTCTTCCTTAAATTCTCCATTTTACATATCAACTATATAATAGATGTTTTATTATTGTTTATCATTTGGGGGGCTAGCTAGATTTTAACTTCGTTATTAGTGATGGCCGATGTTGTAGTAGGGTTTTGATTATTTCATCGTTCTCCAAGACCTCTTCAACTTCACTTAAAGAAGTTAGGAGTGTGATCTTTCTAGTTCTGCCGTATCTACCCATATTCGCTATTTCGCTCTTCAGAACTCCTAGCATATCTAATTCTGATACAAGGGTGCTAATTCTTCTATCACTCAATGATTCTAGACCTAGTGTTGAACAAATTTCTCTGTAAGTTTCATAGAGCATTCCTGAAGTAATCTCATGTACATCGTTCTTGACCAGCAGGTATATAGATGTTAAGACGAGCTTACTATGTAGAGGAAGTGTAGAAAGAGCTTCAAAAACCCTACCTCTCTCAATCATGTTTAAAGCTATTCTAACATGCTTCTCCTCTACTTTCTCCGCACCAACTCTCTCAGCAACCTCCGCCGATACTCTAAGTAAATCAATAGCTCTTCTCGCATCACCATGTTCCTGAGCCGCCAAAGCTGCACAGAGTCTTATAACTTCTTCAGGTACTGTTCCAGGATAGAAGGCCATGGCCGCTCTCTCAGAGAGTATATCTACTAGTTCTAGAGCTGTGTAAGGGTGGAAGACTAGTTCTTCTTCACTTAGACTACTGAGAACTCTTGGGTCTAATAGTTCTTTGAAGTGAAGATCGTTCGAGACGCCTACGATGCTTAAAGATCCTCTATCAAAGCCTTCATTTATTCTAGTAAGTTCGTAGAGTAAGTTGTCTCCATAATTCTTAACGAGCACGTCTATCTCATCTAGACAAGCTATTAAAACTATCTTTTTTTCATTTAAACCATTTCTAAATCTATTGAAGACTTCTGCTTTCGATAAACCTGTGAAAGGAACTTTAATATTTATGGTTTCACATAATTCTGCTAAGATACGGTATTCTGTACTCGATATACGGCAGTTAACGTAAGCGAACTCAAGAGGAAGATTCTCGGATTCAGCTATCTCTCTAAATCTTTTAAAAACATATTTAACTACAGCGGTTTTTCCAGTTCCAGTTTTACCATATATGAATACATTACTAGGTTTTGAAAGATGAAGAGAAGGAGAGAGTATTTCTCCAAGTCTTCTTATTTCTTCAACTCTATGAGGAAGATTGCCTGGAATATAGTCAGACCTCATGACATCTCTATTTTTGAAGATTTTCGGTCTTTGGAGAGCTTTCTCAATAACGTTGTGGAGAGGATCTTCTCCACCCCTTTTCTTCGATTGGACATGAAGCCCACTGTATCTATCTACAATTGTGTTCTGTTTATCAATTGTCATGAAGCCCCCTATGGATATCTCCCATTACAATCTTGAAATTCAACCACAAAAAAATTATATCTCCCACTCTAAAACGTTTTCACCTCATTATTACTAGGGAAGAATTTTTTATTGTAGAGTGGAAACGGTGGGGTGGCGGGGTTTTCGTCTGGATTTCAAGTGGAGGTAAAGGTCTTCACATATTGTGAAACTGTTCTGTGAACTATTTTAGAAAAAGCTTTGTAGAAAGCTTTCCAGACCAATTTCCTAACCTCCTAGCTTCTTCACTAGAAATACATAACACCCCTCTCTTTCTACTGGAGAAGGAGCTCTACTATTTCTTCTAACCCTATTTATATATCGTTATTCTCTATTAGAGATAAAGGAATGTTTAGGCAAAATACGGCATCCTTCTCCTAGCCAAGAAACATCTTCAATTATTGACTAAATGTATTGTCATTTTTTAAAGAATGTTTATTTTTTGATAGGTTCTGTGGCCAATTTCCCAAGGAAGAAATATTCTAAGATTCACTATAATGTTGAGGGTATTATCCTATATGACTGAAGGTTATACTAGAGTAACTTTAGAGTAAAAATCATATTCCATTTTTGCTGTTAAGATTTTTACAAGAATCATATTCCTCTTGTGAAGTGAGAAGCTTCTGATTTTCTCTTACAGGATGTTGTAGTATATTGCTAGGAGGCTTATGTATGAGAGTATTAGCGTTGCTGGTAAGCTTTTCTCCCAACTAATTCCACGTGAATGTGTTAAAGCAGAAGATATCATAATTATCTGGAGAGCGTGCACTATTATGAAGACTATTTGAAGTATGTTTACGAATTCTGAGATGAGGTAATTGTAGAGTTTTAGTATAAAGAGTATTGTAATGTAGAGGGCCACAGGTGTATATGAGAGTAGTGTTCCAGAGATGAGCCCTATAAATCCTCCTTTATGAGGTGATAGGATCTCTCCTGCAAGTAGTACGTAGCCAATAACTATGAAAAAACTAATAATAGAATTCGTAAGATAGCTTTCACTTAAAGTTATGGAAAGATGGAGTATCGTAAATTTTATAGGCATTATCTGCGACAAAACTATACAGGTTAGGAGAACGATTATTCCTAGAGGCATATATCTGGTGGGTTTAAGTGTAATCTTCTCCATGAAAGTGGCCATAGATAGTATTCTGAAGATATTTTTCTCTTCTCTAATCTTTGGCTTCTCACCTAACTCTCTCAACATCTTCTCTGTTACCAGAAATCCTTTTTCATTTAACACATACCGGCCCCTCCCAACTTGATTTATGAAAGGTTTCAAGTAATCTAGATGATAGTATAGTGTTCCATAGCTTATGTTTAGTAGTAACTTGAGCTGACTTGCAGTCATCTCTCCTCTCGTATAGAGTAATGTAAGTATCTCTCTCCTTATTGGGTTCTTCAATAAACCATATACCTCGACAGTATCCACTACTTTTTCTGCTTTCTCTGACTCCAACTCTCTTTTTCTATAATATGTTCTACCTCATATATTTCTCTTACATAAGCTAGAAAAACATGGTGTTAAGTTCTTAAATTTATGTCTATCTAGTTAGCTGATGAAGATTCTCAGAGAGATAATGATTTCTAGAAAGATCGAGGAAGAAAGGTTGATAACCATCTTTAGTTACATTAATATGATAGCTTAATGATCAAGCTGGTCTCAATAATAGTCTTAATGACATTCTTTACAGCTATATTTTCCCAACCTTATTCTATGTTCCTCCTAACCGCAGAGAATCTTAGAGAAGATGATGCATTGAGAGAACGTGTTAAAAAGATGATAGTAGATATTGGTGGAGAGATCGAATATGTAGATGTATTTATAAGTGAAGTGGAGAAGACAGGTGTGGATATCCATGTCTATAGAGATTTTCTAAAAACTGCTATAGATGTCTATAATGAAGCGATTAAATTATATGAAGAAGGTGTTTACGGAGAAGCATTCTCAAAACTTATCTATGTTAAAACGAGAATTCAACTAATCGTAAAAACTTTAGAGAAATTTACTGGAGAACGTAAACCTATGTTAGAGTTACTGCCAGAAGATGTTCATGAAAGGTTAGCAGTTCTTGAGGGTAGACTTCGCGAATTAGAAGAAGTTGTGAGAGAGACTGCGGGAGTAGATGAATCTGTATGGAATCGTATTAATCAGATTAAGAACTTACTAGATAAGGTTAGAGAGCTTTCTTACGGAAAACCTGAGTTAGCATTTAAAATACTTGATAAGGTTGAAAATCTCTTAGATCAAGTCTTTGAAGAAATTTATAGAGAAGAAACTACAACAACTACAATTCTCAGAAAGCCTACCGAGACTCTGCAGAAAGGGTTCTCTAGAGAATATGTTGAAACTGAAGTATTAAGTAAAAAGAATATGAGTATCTCCTTGCGTGAAAGCGAGGAGGGTTACAATATAGTTGTCGAGTACATAGAAAGAAGAATAGAATTCGAGAATGGGACAGTGCTGGTGATTAGGGAGAACATAGTTACAAGGGGGGGTAAGACGACAATATCTATCAGTAAAGAATTGATCGTTAGTGGGAATAAATCTATAGATATTGGTAACATGTCTTTGGAAAAAGATCAAAGTCTAGTAGGAGCATTATTTAAGATCTCTCTAGATAAACCTCAGATAATAAGAGTAGATCCAGATATAGAAACCGAGATTATAAACGTGGAGAAGAATAGTATCGCAATTAAGTTGAGAGCGCCTGAAGGATTTACTGGAAGATTGTTTGTGATAGATCTGTATCCAGATGTAATTGACTTGGAGAACTTGGCAGGACTAAATGTAACTATTAACAATCAGGAAGCGATCATGGCTACAAGCATAATCGATTTAGCTATGGAGATCTATGATCAACCTGCATACGTCTTCGTTGTCTCAGCTAGAGGTGTCCAGATACTTCTATACATACCCCACTTTAGCGAGTACACAGTATACGTGAATGCGATTCTACAGAATATAGGTCAAGCAATCCAGAAACTACTACAACAAATCATAAACATGGAAACAATGTTTACAGCAACTATAACAACAACAATAATCATAATACTTTCCACAATACTAATCATGAGAGAAAAGAAGAGAATCCAGAAAATAATCTAAAACACTTCTTACTATTGGGCGGCGGTAGCCCCTAGAGAATGGTGGAGAGAACAACGGCCTAGACACATAGAGTAACGTCCTACACGTTACTACGCAGCAACCCCGCCGTATCTTAGTGCCGCTCCCTCCCGGGCCTAACACGGTTCGATACGTTCAGAGGCTGGAGCCCATCCCTACAGATGGGTCAGCCTCTTACGGGGTTCCACGTAGACGCGTAGTCATCCATTCTCTATGTGTTGTACCGTTGTTCTCTCCACGCTTCTCTAGGTTATCTGGCCCCCGCATGTAGCCCGTTTCGGGTTACAGGGAAGGGCTAGCTCCCCGGCCCTACCTACCGCCGCCCGGTAATAGAGTATGTGTTCTCTGTTTATAAGTTTT
>Ga0209394_1000205_pt1 | contig 54765 bp, 58 predicted proteins | sample JNZ201metaG_FD_184122 | JGI IMG/M metagenome (GOLD analysis project Ga0209394, IMG submission 184122) | Hot spring microbial communities from Jinze hot spring, China to study Microbial Dark Matter (Phase II) - JNZ 20120812A (SPAdes) (version 3) ...
TCATCGTTTAGGCTTCTGCTTCTAACGCCCTCTGGCACTATTGATGGCATTGACATTGAGACAACCCTAATTAATAGCGGTGTGATTGTTAGAACAAATGGAAGCATTGTTACAAACCACCAGACTGTTAAGCCAAATGTCAAGATTAAGATTTCTGAGAAACCGATTTTTAATGCCTGAAGATATAGGAATCTATAGACATATATGTACAGGAAGGCTGTTAGCAAGTTTGCTGATGTAAGTGTTACGTTAGTTGCTACAATAAATTTCTTCCATGTGAAACCCCTACAAATTCTGCCGAAAATATAAAAGCCTATGAAGTTTCCTGGAACAGCTGCAATTAAGCTTCCAAGGTGCAGGGTTCCATGCTTTACTGAATCAGCTATTAGCGTGCCTATCGCTGCACCAATACCAGCTGGAAGTGGCCCAAAGAGAACTGCAAAGAATGCTGGTATAGCTACAGCTGGCCTAAACTGTCCAAAGCCCCATGGCGATGGTATATATGCAGTTGCATAAGCTCCAATAGCATATAGAGCTGCGCACATAATCATTGCAACTATTTTTAGGGATTTTATCTGTTCATTCATCGCCGACACTGTATTAACTGTAATTTATGGCGTATATTAAAATTTCATATATAATGTTTAAACAAGATTAAACTTCATATAGAAATGTTGGGTTAGAGCTAGAATGCTGAGCTGCTTCCTTAATCCCAGTTCATAACTGGGTTCGGATTAGCAATTAAAATTTAAAATTTTGTCCTCGTATTCATCTCTCTTCCCATATACAACTGAATTGTCTCATGCTTAACTGAGCCTAAAAGTTATTAAAGGGATATGTGAGCTTTAGTTTGGTGATTTGCTGTGCCAATTGTGATAGTTGAAATGTGGGCTGGCAGGACAGATGAGCAGAAAGCCGCAGTCATAAGGGGGATAACAAAGGTCTTTGAGGAGATTGGGATCAAACCTGAGCATGTACAAGTGATAATTCATGAGATACCAAAGAGCAACTGGGGTATTGGCGGAGAGCAAGCCTCGAAGCTATTTCCATAGGCGAAGTTTATTAATTTTAAAACTCCCCAATTTTTATTGCGTTTAAGTGGCTGGAGATCTATGGCATCTACTTAAGCTATAAATTTATCTTTCACCAATATGATGCCCTAATTGTCTATAATAAGGAGAAGGCTCTGTGACCTATTATGAAATGCGATGAGAAAGGGCTGACATTAGTGTTAGCTTTAGCCTTATCCTTCCTCATCCAGATGATCGTTGGCATTAATGGAATAATTGTTCCACTATTCGCAAAGCATATGGGCGCAAAGCCGCTGCTCTTAGGCCTTATAGGGGCTGCTGGCGGACTAATATATACCTTTATGCCGCTAATAGCTGGAATGCTATCGGATAGGTTCAGGAGAAAAACGTTCATTGTCGTCTCAATGCTCCTCTACGGGCTCTCATGCATATTTTATGCTATGGCTGCAAACCCACAAATTCTGATTCCCATAAGGGCCTTAGAGTGGTGCTCAATATCTTTATTCTGGCCTTCTGTTGAGGCGTTGTTAGCTGAGGTTAGTGGAAAGAATATTGATAGGACCCTCGAGAAGTTTAATCTTTCATGGGGTTCAGCTACGGTAGTAGCGCCGATGATCGGCGGCCTACTAGTAACCGCCCTAGGCGCGGAGTCAAGGATACCATTCATCTCCCTAGCAATAATTCTGTTCACGTTATCCTTCCTATCGATTTTAGCGATAAGAGAAGTGAGAGATGTGAAGTTGAGCCGAGGAAAGTATAAAGGAGCTGAGAGGAGGGGCGCAGGCGATCCTGTCAGAAACGCTATAATAGTGATTCTGCTATTCTCCACTATCGGCGGAATAATATTTAATCTATTCCCAGCCTACGCAGTAGACCTAGGCATACTGGCGAGCGAGGTGGGGCTAATAATGCTCTTTAACGGACTCTTTAGGCTGATAGCTTTCTTACAAGCATACAGGATAGAGAGGAAAATCGGCGAAAAACGCACACTTCTCCTAGGAGCGGCGGTAATGGCTATATCCCTAATATTGACAGCCTTTGATGGAACAACCCTCATCCTCTCAGTAGCCCTCTCAATGATTGGGTTTAGCGCGGGAGTTCTCTACGCAGAATCCATATCAATTATGCTTGGAAAATCGGGTCACGCAAGGGGCTATGCTGCGGGGCTCTTTGAGAGTCTCATAGGCGTAGGTTACTTTTTAGGATCATTGGTTGGAGGGGCTGCTGCAGAATATTCTCCAAATGCACCATACATACTAGGTTTCCTGTTAAGCTCAGCGGTATTCCTTATGCTATTATCACAGAAGTTGATTAAAAGATATTAAAGGATATCTTAGCCTTTATACGGCGTTATTTATTTCAGGGGACTTTGGATAAGAACCTAAAATCTTAACGAACAGCGTATTGGCTCTTAGCCCCTCCAGGGCCTCAGCGCACTTAGCCTCAGTCCTATGCCCCTCAAAATCCAAGTAAAAATAATATTCCCAGGGCCTTCGCCTTGTAGGTCTAGACTCTATTTTTGTTAGGTTTATCCCCCTTAGAGCGAATTCCCCTAAAGCCCTGTAGAGCGCTCCTGGAATATGTCTAGTCGAAAAGATTATTGATGTCTTATCGTTTCCTGTTGGCGGAGAATCGAATCTTGAAAGTATAAAGAACCTTGTGTAATTGTTTGGGTTATCAGCTATATCTTTCGCGAGGATATTCATACCGTAAATCTTTGCGGCCCTCTCGCTCGCTATGGCGGCGGCATCAAGCAGCCCCCTCTCCTTAATCATTTTAACACTTCCGGCAGTATCATATGTGGATATTATTTCACAGTTCAGCCTCTCAAGGAAGTTTCTGCACTGGCCGAGCGCTTGCGGGTGCGAGTAAACAACTCTTATGGAATCAAGGGCTACGCCTGGGTTCGCTATCAGGCAGTGAATTATTCTCAAAACAACCTCCCCGCAGACTTTAACATCATAGTCTAAGAATAGGTCGTAAACCTGCGTCACACTACCCTCAATTGAATTCTCTATTGGAACAACGCCAAACTCGGTTTCACCGCTCTCCACGCATCTAAATACGTCTGAGAAACGTTTACATGGAACTGGCTGAACCTCTTGCCTAAAGAACTCATATATTGCAATCTCGCTGTAAGCGCCTATCTCGCCTTGGAAGGCAACCTTAGTAGGTTTCTCGGAGCGCTCATTGCTTAAACGCTGCATCGCCACTCACTCTATATTCGGCTTTTAACTCATGGCGCATTTGGAAATCAATAGTTTTTCAGACTCACCAAATATAAATATTATCTCCCCCGGTCTTTAGAGCAAAAAGGTTAAATTCAGCCCCAACACTACCATAACCAATAGTTGAGGTGCCATAGTTGGCGTACAAATATATGGCTGAGGCGTGGAGGAAGCCTAGTGAATCTTATGTAGAGGAGATAATGCGCCAGAGGATCGTAGAGTGGCGTAAAGAGCCCGCAATAGTTAGGATCGATAAACCCACACGCATCGACAGGGCTAGGAGGCTTGGCTATAAGGATAAGCCGGGGTATGTTGTTGTTAGGGTTAGGGTGAGGAGGAGCGGATTTAGGAAGACTAGACCCGACTCTGGAAGGAGACCTAAGCGTATGGGCGTTCTCAAATATAAGTTGGCGAAGAGCTTAAGGCTGATAGCTGAGGAAAGGGCTGCCAGGAAATTCCCAAATCTCGAGGTTCTCAATTCATACTGGGTTTGGGAGGATGGACGCTACAAGTGGTTTGAGGTTATAATGGTTGACAGAAATATTCTACCTGAACTGCAACTCGGTAAGGGTAGGGGAAGAGTCTTTAGGGGATTGACTAGCGCCGGGAGAAAAGTCCGCGGCCTACTGGCTAAATAAACTTTCTACGCTAGACATAGTTTAAGCCATATAATGGCGTAGGCATTGGCAGAGCCCCGTCCAAAAATCTTCTTATGGGCATCACCTTCTCCCTAAGCCTTTTAGGATCCGGTGAGTCGAAGAAGAGCAATGTGAAATCTGATGGCTCGAGCATAAATCGTTTTCCATCTAGGGAGACTGCTATCTTCCCATCATCCTCTTCTACGCCTATTTTAGATATGACTTCTCTGCCAACTCTCTCCTCAAGATAAAGCCTGCTCTTCTCAAAGAAGCCTATAGGGTTCAATATGAGCATACTTGCCTCCGAATCCATGTTCGGTCTATCCAGCCCATATCTTTCGAAAAGGCTTAGCATTTCGGTATCATGAAAGGGAACTGTTATTTCGAGGCTGCTGGTCTTCTCAGTCTCAAAGATATTGGCCATTAAATATGGAATAGCTTCTCTTAAGCCAGCATACTCCCAAACCTTTAGGGAATCTTCGCTTAGAAATGATGAGAATGCTATGTAAGCTAGGGGCTTATCCCCAGCTGCAGCTAACCTTATTCCGGCTTTAAAGCCATCATACCTCCGTATTTTCTTAAAGACCTCCAGCAGTAGCTTAAACTCTTCGCGTGTACGCCTGTATCTTACGGGCTCTCTCTGATATATTGAGATTATATCGCCAATCATGCCCTCATCGTAGGGGATTATATTGAATTTATGTCCGCTGTTCTTCAATTTTTCTCCGGAAACTTTATAGTGGTAAACTATGCCGGATTTAAAGCAGCCAAATCGTCTATAGAGACTTCTGTCCCCAGATATTAGGACTAAATCTACGCCGTCCATTCTCATCTTGCGGAGCGCGTCCATAACTAGGGCTGATGCGTATCCCCTACCTCTAAAATCCTTATGGGTGCAAACGGCGCCAATCATGCCAACCTTAAACCAAGAACCATAAATTAAGAGGCTGCCCTCCCATATACCAACATGCGAAATAATCTTCCCATCCATAACAATTATGCGCAAATTATCTAAATTATTCACATTAAATAGTAGCGGGAAAACCTCCCCCAATATAGGTGGAAAACCTCTCGGCGTCATAAACACTTCATTAACAAGACCCACTACTTCTAGAAGCTCTTCCAGCTTGGCTGCTCTAGGCCCTTCCAGCAAGCAGTAACCCCAGCTACCGATGTTTTTGTGTAAATAAAAATATTTCATCCCAAAATAGAATAGGTTATGGCAGGAAGACCGCAGCGGCTATAACAGTCGTCCAGAGCCCATCTTTATGGCCCTCAGCCGATTGGCAGACGTGTGTTGTTTTAAAGATTTTGCCACTAGCCTTATACACCTTCTTCCGCTCATCCCAAGCCTTCTCCGGGTCAAATTCTATTCCGAGTGTTGTAGCAAGCATCGTTGCAGCGAGGTCTTCAGCGTACTCGCCGGCCTTCTTCGCGGTCTCACCGAAGGAATGGTGCTCAGACAAGTAACCATACCCATTATTATCCTTCGGTATGGCTAGGCCGATGGCTGCGGCAATTAGCCTATTTGGCTCATTAGTCTCATTTCTAGACATGACAACATAAGTGATCTGACCGGGCCGAAGGAGCTTAAGCCCCTCCTCCCTAGGAATTATTTTACATCCAGGCGGAAAGATGCTTGAGATGCAGACCAGATTACACTTCTCTATCCCAGCATCCCTTAACGCTAGCTCAAAAGAGACCAGCCTATCCTTATGTACGCCAACCCCTTTCGTAAAGAACATCTTCGTTGGAATCATCTCGCTATCCATAAAAATTATTGAGCAGAAGAACTTTTTAAAAAAGTTTTTGCCAAAATATAGGAAACCATATGATCTCAAAAATTTAAAGAAACTGAAAAATAATTCCATTTGACTGAGTAAATTTTTAAATGAGGGCTTTAAATAATAGTTTCTCCGTAACGAATCTTTTTAATGCAGGGTGGAAATTGGCATGGCGCTTAAGGCGGTTGTCTATAGGGGTGGGAGGCGAAGGGCTGGTAAGGGGTTTAGTAAAGAGGAGTTGAGAGCAATTGGCTTAAGCTTAAGGGAGGCGCTTAGGTTAAAGGTTCCGGTTGATCTTAGAAGAAGGACTAAGCATGAGGAGAATGTGGAGACGCTAAAAAGGTTTCTATCTAGCTTATCCAGTCAGAGAAAACTTAAAAAGGAAGGAGCCCAACGCCTAGAATAGGTATTAAGGGTTGCCAATGAGGAAAATATCTTATATTGACGTAAGTTTCCTGGCGCATGCGACTGAAGAACAGGAGAAGGTCATCGCAGCAGCAAAGAATATTTTTCCGCCCGAGTACTCCAATAAAATATCATTTAGCAGAGACAAGCTCAAAGGAGAATATGGGAATCAAATAATCTTCTTTAAAACACAGATAAGGGAGCCAGACATAGCCGAGTCACTTTTACTCCATTTATCGCTGAAGCTTCCAAGCGTAGACAAAGAGGAGCTGCTCAGGCATCTACCCTTACATGTAGATAAGGGAAGCCTATATATAAGGCTCGATAAGCAGGAGGCCTATAGGGGAAGACTTAGGCTCTGCAGGGCTGATCCAATAAGAATACATGTAAGATTTAAGACATCAGATATTGAGGAAATTAAGGAAACATGTCGGGCAATCGGGCTACTACCATGAGAAAAGCATTCGTAGACCTCCACCTACGCCCCCCGATAGAGCAAGCTGATAAAGTGAGGAGCCTACTGGAGAAGTCGGCCTCTCTAGGATATAGTGTTGTAGGGCTGACTTTTCCAGCCGAGGCTGATAAGGGTTCCATTGAGAATATGCGTAAGATCTGTAGCGATGTAGGCTTAGATCTGGTCTCAAGAGTTGATTTGGTGCCGAAAAATGCCAAGGAACTCCTAAGAACTCTATGCAGCGTTAGGTGGAGGTTTGAGGTTGTCGCCGTGTACTGTAATAGTAGGGAGGTTGCTCTCCAAGCGGCTAAGGATCGTAGGGTAGACTTACTATTATTCTCGCCAAGCGAGGCGGGGAGACACTTCTTCGGCCCCTCAGAGGCTAAGCTGGCTTCAGAGAAGGGCGCGGCCCTAGAGGTTAACTTAGCCCCATTACTCTACCTTGAAGGAAGAGCCAGGATAAGTATGCTTAGCGTTCTGAGGAGAGAGGTGTCAATAGCTAACAGTTTTAATGTGTCAATAGTTCTATCGAGCGGGGCCACCAGCCCTAGCATGTTAAGGAGACCTGAAGACTATGCTTTCCTCTCCTACCTCATAGGCTTAGATCTAAATTATGCGAAAAAAGCCTTATCAGACAATCCAATAAGTATAGTTGAGCGAAATCGGAGGAAGCTAAGTCAGAACTATGTGTGTCCAGGAGTCTTCATAGTGAAGAGGGGTGAGGATTGCTGAGTAGAGAGAGGAGACGCTATATCTTTATTAGGATCGACTGTGATAGGGCCCCTAACGAGAGGGTCTTCCGCAGCGCATTACTATCCAGCTTTACCCGCCTATTCGGCGAGTATGGCGCAAGTCAAGCAAACATTGCTTTCATCGAATATAATGAGGATATGAAGTATGCCATAATACGCTGCTCACACAGAGCCCTTCCAATGGTTCGAGCATCAATAGTTGCGGTTACAAGAATTAACGGTGAGGAAGCAGCCATGCATGTACTCCTAGTCTCTGGAACCCTTAAGTCCCTGAGAAGAAAAATGGTTAACATACTCCAGAGGGGGATGAAGGGAAATTGAAGGAAAGCTGCTGAGAAACATGGTGATGTGGGGTTGCATTATGAGGCGAAAGAAGGATTCTGAGCATATATCGATCAAAGATGGGGAGGACCCAAAAAACTTCTTCATATTATATAAGCTGGCTGAGCTGGGCGCCTGCCATAAGACAATAATGATTTCCACAACCTCTCTTGCAAGAGAGATTGGATTGTCACAGCAGAGCGTATCTAGAAGGTTAATCGATCTGGCGCGTAAAGGGCTTATAGAAAGGGAGGCGACAAGGGATGGAAGCCACATTAGAATATCTAGGAATGGGAAAGAATACCTTCGAAGAATCTACTTAGGTTTACGCATGATTTTCGAGGAGAGGGCGCTCTCTATAACCGTTGAGGGGAAGGTTTTCAGCGGGCTTGGAGAAGGCGCATACTACGTCTCAAAAGAGCAGTATAGGAGGCAGTTCATTGAGGCGCTGGGCTTTGACCCATACCCTGGAACATTAAACCTAAGAATAACTGATAGCAGGGAGATAGCTAAGTTGAGGGCTGAGCTAGATGCTTACCCAGGCATAAGGATTAATGGCTTCAAGAATAAGGATAGGACATATGGTCCTGTAAAATGCTTCCACGCATTAATAGAGGGAAGGGAGAGGGGCGCCGTTGTATTTGCCTTTAGGAGCCATTATGGCAGGGATGTGCTAGAAGTTATTGCTCCAGAATGCTTACGGGAGAAGCTGGGGCTTAAGGATGGGGATACCGTTCACGTAGAGATATTCCTCTATTAAAAAGCATTATTTCCTATTTGCCAGCTGGATAAGTCTCCTCCCCCTAGTTAGGGATGAAACGAGAATCATTCCAGCTATCTCCATTCTCATCAAAACCTTATTCAGCTCATTAAAGCTCAGATCCTTATAAGCTGAGGAGGACCTCAAGGCATCCAGTAGCTCAACATCCGATATGGAGCCCTTCTTCTCAAGTATCTCCATTATGGCCATTGGGAGCAGCTGAGGCTTCCACGTCTTCACTGACATAATACTCCCCAGCCAAAATCTTTTAATTGATATAGAGGTTCTATGTGATTAGAGGTGGAGCCGCCCTCTGCATCTTCTTGAACTGTTGGCTCCAGCCCTTATACCAGTTCTCCATGTCAGGCGTTATGCTCGGCCCAATTTTCCTCATGGCCTCTTGGAAGTCAGCCATGGTGACCTCCTTAGCATTAATGTCTCTCCTTAGAGCTATAAGAGCTGCTTCACGGCATAGAGCCTCAAGATCCGCTCCCGAATATCCCTTAGTCATGCTCGCCAAAACCTTCAAGTCAACGTCCCTAGAGAGAGGCATATTCTTGGTGTGTATCTTAAGTATTGCCAGCCTACCTTCCTCGTTGGGTGACGGAACATATACGAGGCGGTCAAACCTGCCAGGCCTCAATATTGCCGGGTCAATTAGATCTGGTCTATTTGTCGCCGCTAAGACGACGACGTCCTCAAGCGTTGATATTCCATCCATTTCAGTTAGCAGCTGGCTAATAACCCGCTCAGTCACCCCGCTATCTCCGTAGCCTAAACCCCTCCTCGGAACAAGCGAGTCTATTTCATCAAAGAATATTACCGCTGGGGCGGACATTCTAGCCTTCCTGAAGACCTCCCTAATTGCCTTCTCAGACTCTCCAACCCACTTAGATAGAACTTCAGGCCCCTTCACTGAGATGAAGTTTGCTTCACTCTCTGTTGCAACCGCTTTGGCCAGTAAGGTTTTACCGCAGCCTGGCGGGCCGAAGAGCAATATACCTTTAGGCGGCTTGATGCCCATCCTCTTAAATATTTCAGGGTTCTTAATCGGCCACTCAACAGCCTCCCTAAGCTCCTGCTTAACATCCTCAAGGTCGCCTATATCATCCCAGCGGACCGTTGGGACCTCTATGGCGACCTCCCTAAGGGCTGTTGGCGTAATCTCCTTAAAAGCATTTAAGAAGTCCTCCATCTTAACCTCCATCTTCTCTAGAATCTCGGCTGGTATCCTCTCCTGCTCTAGGTCTATCTCCGGGAGATATCTACGAAGAGCCTTCATGGCAGCCTCACGGCACAGGGCCGCCAAATCCGCCCCGGTGAAGCCGTGAGTTATCTCAGCAAGCCTCCTCAGGTCAACGTCTTCTGCAAGGGGCATACCTCTAGTGTGTATAACGAGGATCTCATACCTGCCCTGCTTATCAGGTATGCCTATCTCTATCTCCCTATCGAATCTTCCAGGCCTCCTTAAGGCTGGATCCAGAGCGTTTGGTCTGTTTGTGGCGCCTATAACTATAACGTTGCCCCTCTCAGATAAGCCGTCCATTAGGGCTAGTAGCTGGGCTACAACCCTCCTCTCAACCTCGCCGGTAACCTCCTCCCTCTTAGGCGCTATAGCATCAATCTCATCAATGAAAATTATGCTTGGAGCATTCTGTTGGGCCTGCTGGAATATCTCCCTAAGCCTTGCCTCAGACTCGCCATAGAATTTATTCATTATCTCCGGACCATTTATTGAGATGAAGTATGCGTCAGACTCATTTGCAACTGCTTTAGCTAGCAGGGTCTTACCGCAACCCGGCGGACCATGGAGAAGCACGCCTTTCGGAGGATCTATGCCAAGCCTCTGGAATATCTCAGGATGCCTGAGTGGAAGCTCAACCATCTCCCTAATCCGCTGTATCTGCTCCTTTAATCCGCCTATGTCCTCATATGTAACCCTCGGTAGACCTTTAACCTCTGGGACCGGTTCAGGCAGTATCTGGAGGTTTGTGTCATATGTTAACCTAACTACTCCATGCGGCCTAGTCTTTGTGACTACAAACTGGACTGGGTGGCCGAGCATCATAACCAGCGTTGTGTCACCCTCAACGAAGGTCCTCTCCAGCAGCCTATTCTTTACAAAGTTGACGAAGTCTTCGTCGACGTTTAGGCGCATATCTACTGGAGCGAGCGTGATGCTAGCTGCATCCACAACCTCGGCTCTTCGGACAGTAACATACTCATTTATTGAGACGCCGGCGTTTTTTCGGGTTATCCCATCTATCCTTATAATCCCCTTGCCCTGATCCTCTGCGTAGGCTGGCCATGCTATTGCAGAAGTCCTCCGCTTACCAATTATCTCGATTACGTCTCCTGCTGATACTCCTATCCTCTCCATCGTCTTCTGATCTATTCTGGCTATGCCCCTGTAGACGTCCCTCTGCTTGGCATCGCCTACTCTCAATTGCACCTCGCTCACCATTGCGTCTCCCCTCTTCCCATAAACTTTAATCTCTAGATATGAGAGAAGAAGATCTGAAATATAAATGTGCATACTTAGCGACTTTTCATCTATACTCTTCTGACCATAATCGTTTGAATGTCGCCCACGCCCTCCAAGCCCTGTATGCATCTCTCTATCTCATCCAGCCCGCCAGCCCTATCCTCAGGGAGAACTATGTGCGCTATAAGTGCAACTAGACCGAAGGCTATAGGCTCCTCCTCGAACCTGTAGACCGACGCATAGCTGGGCAGAGATTTCTCAATCCTCTCCCTTAAGGCATTCAAATCAACATCGATGTCGGATGGGAATATTTTCAGCGAGACCACCACTCTAGCCAATTTTAATCCTCCTAGAGCGCACAATAAGTAGGAGCTCGCAATATTTTAAAGTTACGCTTAAATTAGGTTAGAAGTTTAAGTTAACCCACCATTGAGAGAGTATGGACATTATGGAGGAAGCCGATATAGCCATCGTGGGCGCAGGCCCCTCGGGGCTAATATCGGCCCGAGAGGCTTCTTTAAGGGGCGTCAAGGTTATCGTTCTTGAGGAGCACAGTGAGATAGGTTTACCATGCCACTGCGCCGGGCTCCTAAGCATTAAGGGATTGAGGGAGATTAGGGTTCCATGCGACGGCCCACATGTGCTCAATAGGGTTAGGGGTGCGCACTTCATCTCGCCATCGAAACTCTCTTTCACAGTTGAGAGGAAAGAACCTATAGCCTGCGTTGTTAATCGTCAGGCCTTTGATAAACTGCTGGCTGAGCAGGCGTCTAAAAGCGGAGCGCTGATAAGGCTGAGCTCAAGGGTTAAATCGGTGGAGAGATCATGCGAGGGACGCTGGATCATAAATGCCGATAGCTGTATAGTAAAGGCTAAGATTCTGATAGTTGCTGAGGGGGCTGTGCCAAGGGTACTCCGCATGACGGGTCTAAGAACCCTAGATATAAGTAGGCTTCTAAGCGGCTTACAGGTGGATTTGGAAGGAGTAAGCTTAGATCCAGACTACGTTGAGGTTCACTTCAGTAATACCTTATCCCCTGGACTATTCGCATGGGTCATACCCCTAAATGAGGAGGCTGCTAGGGTTGGGCTGGCGTGTAAGGGGTCTAACGTGAGGACACGCCTCCTAAAGTTCATAAGGAGACGCTTCGGAGATGCGGTCGATGATAAGGTAAAATTTCATAGGTTTTATTCAGGACTTGTTATCACGCAAGGGCCTATTAAGAGAACATATGGTGATGCTATGCTCGTTGTTGGCGATGCGGCTGGGCAGGTTAAACCTTTGAGTGGGGGTGGCGTTATCTTAGGCGGGATATGCGCATCTATAGCTGGGAGGATTGCATCAAAAGCCGTTATAGAGGGCGATATTAGTAAGGGTTCCCTCAAAGTTTATGAGGATACGTGGAGAGGGATCGTTGGAGGAGACCTTAGGATAGCGCTGTTTGCTAGAAGAATATTGGATAGGGTTTCGGATAGGGGTTTAGATAAGATCTTCTCGGCCATAATAAAGGAGGGAATCTATAGAGACTTCTCCGAGGAGGCGGATATGGATTTTCATGGGAAACTCCTCACGAGAGTTATTAAGAGGAGGGGAAATTTAAGGCTCTTCCTCACGCTACTCAAAGCCGCAATGTTATCCTGAGAGTATTCTTGTTTGAAGAAGAAAATTAAATATATAAGTGAGATAATTACACAAGTATTCGCATCCCGATTGAGGTGTAAACGCATTGAGTGGAAGCAGAAGAGCAGTAATGCCCGTCTGCACATCCTGCAACAAGATAATTCCTCCGGGAAACAATGCTACATCATTCCAGTGCCCGAACTGCGGTGAAATAACGATATGGAGATGCTCAAAATGCCGAAAATTTAGGCGGCAATATAAGTGTCCAAACTGCGGCTTTACAGGTCCTTGAATATATAAGTACAACGTTCTCCTCCTAATTTCTCTAGGGGATAAGGCATTTATTATTCGGGGTGAAGATTCTAAGAGGGATTAGAGTTGCTCAGCTCTAGGGAGCGCTGTATTAGGAGCATATTGCTTGAGGATCCTGATAGGATACCGCTGAGCCTAAATATTCGGCCTGAGCCCTACAAAAGGCTTAGGGACGCTCTAAGTATTAGTGGAAAGGATTATTTTGATGAGAGGCTTAAGCTTAACAGGGCTTTAGGCATAGATACCGTCAGCGTTGGCTTAAGTCTTAAGGGTGGATATTTGCCGGAGGGCGTTGAAATAAAGGAGGGTCCCTACGGGCCAGCTTACACGATAGGCTTCAGGGATGGGTTTGAGGTTAGGAAGGATATATGGGGAGTATGTAGCATATGGGCTCCCGATCACACGTACACTTACACCTTCATAGATCACCCGCTTAAGAGCATAGACATCAACGAGTATAATTGGCCTGAAATCGATGAGGGGTCTATAGATTCTGCTAGGAAGGCCCGAAAGATATTTGAGGACTACTGCCTATACGGTGGAGTGACGCACCTCTGGGAGATAGCTTGGCAGCTGACTGGGTTCCAAGAAATCATTAGAATGATGTTCACGGATCCATGCAATGTAGAGCGCATTTTAGATGGGCTCCACGCCCTCAGAATGAGGCAAGCATCAATATTATGTGAGGTGGGTGTAGATGTTATAGTTGATGGGGACGATGTTGGGATGCAGAGGGGGCTTATGATGTCCCCGCAGATGTGGAGGCGTTTCCTCAAGCCGAGATACGCTGAGCTAGCAGACCTCTGCCACAGAAAGGGAGCGTTCTTCTTCTTTCATAGCGACGGGTGGATAGAGCCAATAATACCAGACCTCATCGAGATAGGTGTCGATGTACTCAACCCAATCCAGCCGGAGTGCATGGATCCATATAAGCTGAAGCAAATGTATGGGGATAAGATATGCTTTGAAGGAACGATTGGAGTGCAGAGCACCCTGCCCTTCGGAGAGCCTGAGAACATCGCCCAAGAAGTTAAGAAGCGTATATATGGGCTCGGGCCAACAGGGCTCATTTTGGGTCCAACACACGCAATACAGCCAGATACACCCATAGAAAATATTTTAACCCTATATAGGACGGCGGTAAAATATGGGCGGAACAGTAGAGTTTTTAAGGGCATTTAATTTTATTCGTATCTCAGGGCTACCACAGGCGGGATCTTAGAGGCTCTGTATGCTGGCAGAATTCCTCCAATTAAGCCTATCGATATCGTTAGCGATATCGTCTGCGCCAGCAGCTCAAATGTTATTTTCGGGCTTAGAACGAAGGTTAATCCTAAGCCCCCTATAGTTAAACCCCTTGAGGAGAGCATGTGGGCTCCGATAACCCCAAGCGTTATTCCAATTGAACCTCCAATAATGCTCATGACTATGGATTCCAAGAGAATTAGGAGGAGTATTTGGCTATTTGTATAGCCTATGGCTTTCATTACACCTATCTCACGAGTCCTCTCCATTACAGATGTTATCATTGTGGCGGCTATTCCGGCCACAGCCACCGCAAAGGCTGATAGAGAAGTTGAGAAGTTTATGAAGTTTATTGCTCCGGTTACGCTTGATATCGCCTCGGCTATCGCGCTGAAAGCTATTACTTGAAGCCTATCCTCATATTTTCCCCTTATAGCTGAGACGACTCCCTTAACATAAGATGGGTCGCTTGTTAGCGCGAATATCCCAGACCAGTCCCGCATCCCCAAAAACTTTTTTCCAGCCTCAAAGCTAAGGAAGACCGTTGAATCCGGGTCAACTATCAGCGCTCCGCCGTACTCTTCGAGTATAGCGCCTATCTTAACATTCATGTTCCTCTTACCAACTATCCTATCGCCCTCAATTCTCGGTATCGCTATTGTTATGACGTCATCGAGGATAAAGTAGCGTTCCCTACCATCCTTAAACGCTATCTTCTTGCCAACTATAGCGCTGAGGGCATCAGAGGGTATGTCGCCCTCAAGTATCTCTAGGCTTCCTATAGCCTCAAATATCAGATTATATTCTACGGCGAATATTGAGACCCTAATTTCCTCGGAGCCTCTCTTAAGCAACCCCTGAGTTGAATAGAATGGTTCAGCTCTCATCACGCCCTCTAAGGATTTGATGAAGTTAAGATCCTCCTCGCTCAGCCTATGGTTTTCTCTTGGAAAGATTGCTATTGCGTTCTGTCCAAGAGACGTTACCCTCTCAACTATGTAGTCGGAGTAACTCCTCACAACGGAGCTCATCATGACTAAGACCAGCGGCCCTATGGATATGCCGATTATCGTTAGGATTGCTCTAGCCCTCCTCTCTGTTAGAGCCTTTAACGCCAATCTAATGAAATCAAGAAGCATATCCGCTCACCCAGACATTTTGCTCAAAGACTTATATCTTAAGGCCCTATAGATGAGGAAGGATGCGAAGGAGAGGAATGCGGCTACGGCCCCAATAACGATCCACTGCTCAAACGCTAAGCCTTGGCTGGCTGGTGGAGCTGCGGGCGCCTCATATATCAGCCTAATATTAACAGAGAGTTCCCTCGAGAATTGTTCGTTAAAGATGTTATAATATTCTATTATTAGTGTTCCCTTCTCCCCATAGACCGGCACATCCACCTTGAAGACCATCTCATCTCCTGGGGGGATATCTCCTATAAGGACTGATCCGTTAATGCCTCCGACGCTGAGGGTTGCCCTAACTCTATATGCTGTGGCTGAGCCGTAGTTAGCCACAACGCCTGAAACTACTGATGAATAATTTCTTCCAAAGGTGTTAATATCCTTCACAACAAGGTCTATGAATGGCTCAACAATAACAGTTATCGTGTTATTGAATCTCCTAAGCGAGCCGCTTGCATCCCTATAAATTATTGACGCCATTAGCGGAACCGGACCATAAGTCATCACCGTTGTCCCGCCGACCTGCGATATGAACCCCATCGGGTTATACACTAGGGTTATTGGAACCTCAACTCTACCATACTCGTCTATCTTCCCCAGGAATCTAACTGCCGGGGACGCTATGAGGATCGGCATACCCTGATATGGTGAGACTATTAGGTAAACGTCGTAGAGTGGCGTCGTCCCAAAATTCTCAACTATCAAGGAGGTGTTCGTGAACCTCCCCCTAACATTCAGGCTGCCGCTCATATAAACTCCAATGTACTGCGTTCTGCCCAGCACAGCCGCAGAAATAGCTACTTTAACCGATCTCACTGTACCCCACTGATCAATATAGGAGACTATGCCCTCAAATTCGTGGATCCCTATGCTAACGTTCAGGACGTGAACATTTAGCACAAAGGTTAGTATATCGCCCTTACCAAAAGCCTGCGCTTGATCAACTTGAAGAGCCCTTAAATATTCACTTATCTGGGCGCCTAGGTCTGATGGAGTCCTCGGCGCTGCGCTGAGTAAACCAGCCGATATTGGAGTTACCCTGGCGAGGGAAGAGTTGTCTAGGGCGTTGAGAAAGCCCCTCGGAAAAACTACCTCTAAGATAGCACCCCTCATGCTGTCAACATAATTGTTCCTTATGGAAACGAGTAGATGCGCCCCATAAGTGTTCGGGCCAACAGAACCCTCATACCACGTTGCGCTAACAAACTCCACAGAGCGGCTATCATCATTAACGCTTATTATTATATCGAAGTCTTCAGTGGAGCGGACACCTGGTCCGCCAGATAACAGCATGTAATCTACCGATAGCTTCGCCAAATACTTGCCTGGTTTAACGTCTCCAACACTAATAGTGAATGATGTAGTGAACGTGCCCAGGCTTCTAACAGGCCCCTCGAAATAGGCCCTTGCAACATTATTACCCTGCGAGGACATGTTCTCAGGTAATCTCAGCTGGAGGATTATGCCGCTTATTGGGAATGGAGCCCTATTGGCGATTGTCACCTGATAGGTTGCGTTATCGGTTCTCGGAAAGACATTATAGTTGCTCTGCCAGCCTGAAGAGATTAATGCGAGACTGCCGGATGATGCGGGATACTCTTCGATAGGCAGGTATATGTTGAAAACTCTAGTGACGTTTATATGGGCGCCGAACTCTCCAAATATATATTCAACAGAGATTTTGAGTAGGGCTTCACCGCCCGCCATTATGTCAAAGTATAGTGTCACGGATGAGCTTGATCCTGGAGTGAGACTGGGCGCCAGAGTCTCTGATGCTTTGATGGGTCTCAGTAGGTCTGATTGGGCTCTAACAATTCCTCCAATAATATCATATCTCCCATTGTTAATGAAACGTAATGTTAGCGGCACGTACCTTGATCCATTATATGCGGGTGTCGGGCTCGGTGAGCCCCAATATGCTGAGACCAAAGACATCTCAGGCACGTAGCTATGTGGTGTCTCAACGGCGACGTTAACTCTCAACCTCTGTTCGCCCATATAGGAGGTGTCAGAAACAATCTTAACATATAGTAGGTTCACTATGAACTCAACAAGCCCCGGCTTGATGTCCGGTGAGACATCCACCGTTATGTCTATGAAGCATGAGCCGCCTGGCGCCATGCCGTTGGCGTATGTTCCTGAGACACCCCTCACGATAATTCCGTTTGGCGGCTCTATTGTAGCGCTAATCCCACCTATAGGGTCTGGAAGCCTGTTGATCAACGTAACCCTAACCGTGACTCCTCTGGCTGAGGGCAGTAACGGCGCTGGCGAACCCCTATATAGCACCGAGACGGACGATATTACTATTGGGTTCTCTTTAGGCACATCTGAAACTAAAAATCCCACAGCAACTGCGCCTAAAGAATTATAATTCACCCCATCATCGGTTCTCATAGATGCATCGACGTGAATTGTAGCGCTATGTGCACCGATCCCGGCATCCAAGGGCACAGATATACCAGTGAAGGTTATAGTAAACCTCTCACCAGCATAAACCGTGCCGACCGAAGCCCTGGAGTTACTTATCCTAAAGCCTTCCGATAAGATTACTGTGAAGCGTGCTGAGACTATATCTGATTCCCCAGAGTTCTCGATCAAAACGTATAGGTTTGTGTCCACCGAGCCTGGATATGATGCTGGGCTTAAGTAAGCGTCGATTACGCTGAGGGCTAAACTTGGATACTCTGAAATCTTAATCGGCACATAATGTATCTCCCATCGTATCTCGTCGCTCCTCTCCAGCACATATGTTATGTTAAGGGATAATGTATATACGTTTGGCGTAAGCGCTTTAGATATGTCAAGGTAATAGTTGAAGATAGCGTACTCACCCCTCTCAACCCTCGATTTAATTGTGCCATCGGGATCCCTGGCCTGAGCTGTCGGCCCGCTTCCGGCGCTGAAATTTATGCCATAAACTGTTTTCAGATGGCCATATACTCTTGTAGCCGTCTCATTGCCGCCATACATTGTCTCTATTCTTAAGTTAACCCTTCTGCTCCCAGGGTAAATTTTCGGCGACCCCGATGAAGACCTAACTATGATGCCGACTACCGTGAATAAGTTTTCTTGCATCTGATTACTGGTTGCCTCCACTATGGGTTGAATCGGCAGTATGACGCCTAGCAATAGGAATAGGGCCGCCACTCTGCTGAATATTCTTTTAGATTCCATAATTTACGCTCTCCTCCCACCAGAACTCTCCAACATTTTAGCTATGAGGGATTCCTTCGGATCAGCCCCATGCTCGCCAACTATCATTCCATCCCTGATGACATATATTTTCTCCATGCAATTTGCAACCTCAGGGTCATGGGTCACGACAACTATTGAGTGCCCCTCCTTATTTAGGTTTAAGAATGTCTCAACAACTATTTTAGCAGATCCCCTATCCAGGTTTCCAGTAGGCTCATCCGCAAGAATTACTGGCGGGTTGCCGACTATTGCCCTGGCTATGGCAACCCTCTGCTGCTGCCCGCCTGAGAGCTGAGTTGGCTTCTTCCTAAGCCAACTTACATCTCCTCCAACCTTCAGTATAGCCTCCTTAACCATTTCAGCCCTAACGCTGCGCGGCACACCCCTAGGTATTAGCGGAAGCTCTATATTCTCGAAGACAGTTAACCTGTTGATTAAGTTGAAGGTTTGAAAGACGAAGCCGATCTTCCTATTCCTAAGGTTAGCTAAATCCTTATCGCTGAGCCTTGAAATATCCCTTCCCTCAAATAATATTTTCCCCCTAGTTGGCCTATCGAGCAGCCCGAGCATGTTAAGCAGCGTCGTCTTACCTGAGCCTGAGGGGCCCATTATAGCTGCCAAATCTCTCTTATAAACCCTGAATGTGACGTCTTTAAGGGCTGTAGTAGAGATCTCTCCAACACTGTATATTTTGCTCACATCGATCAACTCTATGATGGCATCCCTCAAGGCTGTGCCGCACCACCGCGCCATCTTCCTGCAATATTATTGGCCGTTAATGAGTGGATTTTAATATATCGAAAACTAATATATCGGAAACCAATACATTAATGTATTAATGGATCTATATAAAAGTTGTGTAAGCCATGACGAGGAACGATAGCTCAGAAGTTATGAAGGAGCAGTTAAAGAGGGGATACCTAAAGCTGGCGATACTATATACGCTGTTGAGCGGGCCCGCCCACGGCTACGAGATGATTAAGAGAATAAATAGAAGTACGCTTGGCCTACTCTCTCCTAGCGCCGGCTCGCTTTATCCATCGTTGAGGGAGCTTGAGAAGGATGGATTTATTGTTGGCGAGTGGCGTGGAGATAAGAGAAGGGTGAAGGTTTACACTATAACGGAGAAGGGTAAGGAGGTTTTTAAGGAGGTTATTGAGAAGCATTTCAGCCTAGCATCAGCTATTAGGAAATGGCTCTTCGAGAACATTGCGCCGCTACATACGGTTGGTGATTATGAGGCATCTCCAGAAATTATCCAGCGTGCATTAAAGATCATACTTCTAGGGGAGAAGGCTACTCCAAAGGAGAAAATAGAGTTCCTGAAAGATTTTAGAGCAAGCCTTAAGCGCATTAGCGACTTGATAAATAACCTCATCTCTAATATCGATGGAAGGATAAGGGAGCTGGAGGTTGAGTTAGGCAAGGGTGGAAGGAAAGATTATAATCAACCGTCTAAGTAGATTTTAGTGAATTGGGGTTTATTTCATGGCAGAGAGCCTGACATATCCGATTAGGCCCGAGGTGGTTAGAGCCTATTATAGGCAGGGCTATAGGTTCGCTGGGAGACATCTCCACAGCGCCGTGAAGATATGCCAGTGGACTAAGGAGAGCCTCAGATCTAATAGGGTATGCTATAAGGAGCTTTGGTATCCGCCAGTACAAAGCCATAGATGTATGCAGATGACCCCCTACTTCGGCTGCAACTGCCACTGCCTGCACTGCTGGAGAATGCACTCCGGGGACAGGGAAGGGCTCGTCTGGAAGGAGTTCCCTTTAGAGACCGATGAATTCGATGAGCCAGCTGAGATCATTAGTGAATTAATAGAGAGGAGAAGAGAGCTGCTCTCAGGCTGGAGGGGAAACCCTAATGTTGATAAGAGGAAGTTTGAGGAGGCGTTAAGGCCAACTATGATGACCATGAGCTTAACTGGTGAGCCAACCCTCTACCCGAGAATCTCAGATCTGATAGTTGAAGCGAGGAAGAGAGGGATGATAACATTCCTAGTAACTAATGGAACAATGCCAGAGGCTCTGGAGAGGATGGATCCTCTACCTTTCCAGCTATATGTTAGTGTCCTGGCGCCCGATAAAGAGACCTACATTAAGCTGGCTAGACCGCTTATAAGGGATGCTTGGGAGCGCTTGAACAGAACATTAGAGCTCCTCCCAAGCCTCGATACACGTAAGGTCTTGAGGTTCACCGTCATTAAGGGCTGGAATACACATAACTTTGAGGGTTACTCGAAGATGGTTGAGGTGAGCAAGCCGAAATTCATTGAGGTTAAGGCATATGAGTGGGTTGGCCAGAGCCGCGTGAGGCTGCCGAGGGAGGCTATGCCATACATGAAGGATGTTGAGGAGTTTGCGCGTAGCATTGCAGATTTAACTGGCTATGAGATTAGGGGCGCTTATGAACCGAGCGGGGCGATCCTACTCGCTTAACCCAAGTGTCTGTTAGGCGTAAAGCGTAATAGCGTGAACATCCTTAAAATATTCTTGAGGTAAACTAGTGGAATTAGGATAAACAGTCGTGTTCTGGGGGGTTGGCATGGTGAGTAAAAAGAAGATTCAGGAGTATGAGGAGAGGATAAAGCAGGCTCTGGCGATCTTAAGTCAGGTTTCAGAGGACACTACAACCCCAAGAAATATTAGGAGAACCGCCAAAGAAGCCATGAACATACTTCAATCAACTCAATACACGCTCGGCGTCAGGGCCTCAAATGCTATATCCGTGATAGACGAAATATTGCAGGATCCGAATATGCCACCCTACACGCGAGTAAGGCTATGGAATGTGATGAGCCTTCTTGAGGGAATAAAGGATTAGAGTGGTGGAAGATTGCCAAGGGAACTATTAGCTGTAGCGCCGAGAAAGCCGGTTTTAGTAGAGTATGAGGAGCCCCCTCTCAAACCGAATCAAGTAAGAATTAAGAGCATCCTCTCTGCGGAGAAGCATGGAACTACATTGCTGATTTACAGGGGGCTATCACCTTTTTCTGAAAAGGCCTTTGACCCGGACATTGGGCTATTTATGCCTAAATGTGAGGGTAAAGGTTGGACAGTCTCATTCCCAATTAAGCTGGGCAACATGACTGTCGGCGTAGTGATTGAGGTTGGGAGTCAGGTTAAAAGGTTTAAGTTGGGGGATAGGGTTTACGGCTACCTACCGATCCGTGAGACGCATACAGTTGATGAAGATAAGATAAATCTGGCCCCACCTGAGCTCAGTGATGAGGAGATAGTCTGCATTGACCCCGCTGCCGTCGCCTTAATGGCTGTCCGCGAGGGGCATGTTAGGCTCGGCGATACCGTTGCGGTTTTCGGGCTTGGCGCTATAGGACTTATGACAGTCCAGATGGCTAAGCTTTCTGGAGCCATGCTAGTAATAGGCGTGGAGCCCATAGAAAGGAGGAGAGAATTAGCTAAGCGCTATGGAGCGGACGTAGTTATAGATCCAAGGGAATGCGACGCTGGCTTAGAGATTAGGAAGGCTACAGGCTGGAAGGGGGTGGACATATCTATAGAGACTAGCGGATCTTATTCGGCGCTACACCAAGCAATTAGAGGAACAAGGTATGGTGGAACAATAGTGCCGGTCTCATGGTATCATGGTGAAGCAAAGGGACTGAATCTGGGCGAAGAATGGCATTTCAATAGGCAGATAATGGTTTCAGGTGCGCGGGTTGAGAGCGAACCCTACAGGGACTACCCATTATGGGATAGAAGGAGGGTTTATGAAACTGTAATAAACTTGTTTAGGCGGAAGCTTTTGAGGGTCGATGGGATGCTTTCGCCAAAAGTCCACTTCAATGATGTTGTTGAGGCCTATAGGTTACTCGATGAGAAGCCGGAGGAAACGATTAAATTGGGCGTTAGATATAGTTAAGGATAGGTGTGGAGGAAGGTTTTCACCTAATGGTTAAACGTGAAGCAATGTTATATGAGGCTCTTCAGGGCAATAGGGTTAGGTGCAACATCTGCGCCCGCAGGTGCATAATATCTGATGGCGGGATGGGGTTCTGCGGGGTTAGGAAGAATGAGGGTGGAAGATTATATGCGCTAAATTATGCGGTGGCCTGCGCCGCCAACGTTGATCCAATAGGTAAGAAGCCGCTCTCACATTTCCATCCCGGAGCCCTAGTGATGTCTATAGCAACCGTCGGATGTAATTTCAGGTGCCAATTCTGCGATAACTGGAGCATAAGTCAGGAGAGGGATATAGTTGGCAGGGATTTCCCGCCGGAGGATGTTGTTAAGGCTACGATAAGGCATGGATGTCAGGGAATAAGCTACACATATACTGAGCCGACAATATTTTTTGAGTACGCGTATGATACGGCTGTCCTAGCCCATAAACATGGTTTATTTAACACCTTTGTCACAAATGGCTATATGACTCCCGAGGCAATAGAGGCTATTGCACCATATCTTGACGCTGCCACAGTCGACTTTAAGGGCGGGGGTGACCCAGAATTCTATAAGAAGTACTCTATGGTTCCATCTGTTGAGCCGATATTTGAGGCGCTTAAAGAGATGAAGAGAAAAAATATACATGTAGAGGTGACGAACCTTGTCGTGCCTAAGATCGGCGACTCCCTCGAAAGGATAAGGGAGCTGGCCTCATGGATTAAAGAGAATCTTGGCGAGGACACACCACTTCACCTACTAAGATTCCACCCAGACTATAAATTGACGGACATACCGTCAACTGAGATTAGAGCTCTTGAAAAGGCTTATGAAGCTGCCAAGGAGGCTGGCTTAAACTACGTTTATCTTGGAAATGTTCCCGGACATAAGTATGAGAACACCTATTGCCCAAAATGCCGTGAAATGGTGATAAGGAGGTTGGGCTTCGACATTATAAGATGGAATTTAACCGAAGATATGAGATGCCCGAGCTGCGGACATAAGATAGCAATAAGGGGCAAGTATCATAGGATCGGGCCCTCATTCCCATACTCAATAATTTAATCCTAGTTTAATACTTTAATGGATGGTGATTTAAATTGGGTTTAAAGGTGAATGTTACCAATATCTGGAGGCTAGGTGTAGGCGTCGGACCAGCTGAACACGGCGTTTATGTGGGCGGCTACCTATATCTTGCGCCCACATTTAGGAATGAGTTCTGGAAAGTTGATCCTGAATCTGGAGCTATATTGAAAAGATATTGTATGCCGGGTAATGTTTGGGGTGCCCCGCTTGTAGATGAATCGGGTGTCTATGGAGCATCAACTGGAGGATACGTGACAAAATTTACGCATGATGGAAGCGTTGTGTGGCAGACGAACAGTGGTTTAGGCGATTTCATAGCTGAGGCCATTGTCGAGGCTTGGGATAAATGTTTAGCTATTCAGTATCCGAGGGGCATATCTATAATAGACAAGGCTACTGGTAAGATTTTATGGAGCGATGAGTGGAGCCCAGAAGAAACCCCTAAGGGGCAGGAGCCTACATTTGATGATGAGGCTGGAGTCCTTTGGGTCTGCCGGCCGATGGCTGAGAATGGGCTGGTAGCATATGATGCGGATGGCACAAAGATCCGCTCGATTAGCCTGCCATCCCCGCCAACAACATACTCATGCCCACAAATATGGTCCGGCTATATTGTGCTAATATGCAGAAGACACGTTGTTGTTTTGGACAGGGGTTCTGGTAGAAAGAGGTGGATGAAGGAGTTTCCGGCTGTCGTCTATGGGGGTGAGGAGCAAGATCCTTTAAGCGGCGGGCCTAGAACGCTGACTCATGATGGTAGGATAATAATATGGACAACCGATGGCGTCTTCTTCTGCCTCGATGTTGAGAGCGGTACGGAGCTGTGGAGGCTCGATTTTAAGGATCTCGGCTATGCCTCCGCCGAATGTAACGATCCGTGGGGTTATGCTGGAGGGGCTGCAGTTGACGGCATCTTCATTATTCTAGGTAGAAATAATCTCCCGGAGGGGTCTGAGTCCCCATTCTCCATTAACAGGAACAGGCTATTCTTGATAGATTATAGATCTGGCGAAGTATTATATGTCTCGGAGCCAGTCTATCAGATGGCATGCTGCTGTAAGCCGATAGTCGCAGGGGGTAGGATTGTGATCGGCAGCTGGTACAAGGACTCTGAGGGCAAAACCTACCAAAACTACTATAATTGTTGGAAGATAACTCCGGCAGATGGCGAGCCAGGAAAGAGTAGGCTTATCTTAAACAGGGATTACGCCTGGCTCGGAGGACACCACCACGGCGGATATTCAAGAGGGTGTCTACTCGGCGTGGGAGTAAAGACGTAGGTAAGGGCGACCATTATCTTAATTGGCAGAGTGCAGGGTTTGCGCCTAAAGATAGACCTTCACGTTCACACGTCCTACTCTGACGGATCCGGATCTGTAAAGGAGGTAATTAGAGTTGCCGAGAGGAAGGGGTTGGATGGTTTAGCGATAACAGACCATAATATGCTTGACGGATACTTTGAGGCTAAATCCTACAGCAGCCGCTTAATCATCCTGCCGGGCTACGAGGTCTCAACCGACGCAGGGCATATGCTGGTGATAGGATTAGAGGAGTATCTGCCGCCCAGCATCAAGTCTTCAGGGATGGCATTATACAGCAAGGTTGTGGATTGGGTTAGGCTTAATGGCGGGCTATCCATACTGGCGCATCCAGCCACCGAAAGGTTTAAGATGGATAAATGGATGCGAAATAAGCCGGATGCGGTTGAAGTTCTAAACTCCCTGTATCCACTCAATTATTTCGTTAGGAGGGGGTTAAGGCTATCTTCGGCGCTCGGCGTCGCCAGCGTTGGGGGGAGCGACGCCCATAAGCCTGCGGATGTTGGAAATGCATACACTATTGTGGATTTAAATGGTAGTTCGATTGAGGATGGCGTTAAGAAGGCTATTAAGGCTGGAAGATCCTTGTATGGTGGTTCACTATCGCCTGCAGCCACTAGACTGAGGGTTGGAATAGGCTTTCTACTATCTACGCTAATCCAGAGCATAACCTAGCCTAGGAGCACGCGGGCTTAATTCCCTAAACCAGCCCTCCTCCAAACGCTCTTCAGCGCCTCACCAGTAACCCTCACAGCGTCTTCAGGCTTCATCCTATTAACCTTCTCACTGAAGGGTTCGGGTGTCACCGGCCCATCATACCCCAGATTCTTCAGCACTCTAAGGAAGCCTACTAAATCGATTATGCCGGTCTCGCCGGGTAAGCATCTAACATTATCTATGAGCTTACTTAGCGGCACATTCGGCGGAGCATCATTCACATGAACATATACAATATCTTTACCCTTAAGCTTCATCAGATCCTCTAGGGTCCCTCCTGAAGCATACCAGTGCCAGCTATCTAGGAGGACCCCTACATTCTCAGACTCCAAAGCTCTGCAGAGGGATAGGATCCCATCTAAATTATATATAAACGTGTATTTGCGCCCAGCTCTGAGCGACTCTGTTCCAACGAACTCTAACCCAAGCATGCAGCCGCTTTCTCGTAGAATTTCAGCTATCGGCTTAAGCCTAGACACATGCCATCTAAAGTTTTCATCAAACGGCTTATCATCTGAGAATGGAAGGATAAATGTAAGAGCCCTTCTACAATCTATTTCTGCTGCTAGAGGGGCCAAACGCCTTAAATCGTTTAGCCCCCTCTCATAAACGTTTACGTCACCACGCCAGTCGAAGGGCAGCCACCATCCGCCGGGCCTTATCCCCTCCTCTAAAAATATTCTTCTCAAATACTCTAAGGATTTCTCTCCAACAATTCTGGAGACTTCAACAATATTTACGTCGACGCCCTGGAAATCCCCAAGCTTAGCTAACCTGACATTTTCTTCGAGTGTCTTACGGATTCCTATAGCGTATGGACTAAGATTCCTAAACATGATATTACATTCACTCCAAGCTGTCTTAAACTTTACCCAAATCAGTCGATTCGAATCCCTTCGCCAGTGTTAACGCTTCTAACTATGGCATCTAACGTCTTCATAGCGTAGTATGCGTCTTCAGCATCTGCATGTGGATGCAAGCCTGAAAGGACACATTGCGCGAAGTGTTCTAGCTCCTCCACATAGCCTGGGCGGGATACGCCCCTATAATGGCTTCCATGCTCAAAGATCATCATCTGTATGGCTGTCGGATCAGTCGGCTCCATCCACCCCCTCCTACAGGCATATTTCAGCCTCTTAAATTGCTCAGCCTCAGCCCAACCATTCGCGCCCTGAACACCAATACGCTCATAGAAGATCGGCGAACACCCGCCCAGAACTAGCGATCCAACTGCTCCTGAAGCGAAGCGGAGACTAGCTATTATGGCAAGTCCCCTCCCCTCAACAGCTACGCCACTTGCATGAACCTCAACAACCCTCCCGCCGAGGAATTGTAGGCAATCCATCGGGTGAATTGCCTGGTTGAGCATAAAGCCCCACACGTATGGCTGGCTCCAAGCACCCCTAGTATCAGGCGCAATATATGTTGCCTCCAGCCGGAAAACCTCCCCGAAATCCTCCCTTTCAGAGATGTTCTTCAGCGCCTTATGTATAGGCATGTGACGCCAGTGGGTTCCAACCATACAGATTTTTCCAGAGGATTTCATCGCCTCGTAGAGCCTCCTAGCGCCTTCAAGCGTTAGGGACGGTGGTTTCTCCACAAACACATTCAATCCCTTTTTCAGGCATGCAACCCCAACCTCCTCATGCATCTGAGGGGGTCCGACAACTATCACCCCATCAGGGGACTCCCTATCAATCATCTCATTATAATCCGTATACCACCTCTTAGCCCCGAAGCGCCTAACAGCCTCCTTAGCCCTCTCTTCAATCAGGTCGCAAGCAGCCACATACTCAACCTGCGGGATTAGCGAAACAGCTGGTTGGAGACTTTCCATTGAGTGGCGTCCACACCCTATAAAGCATATACGCACCTTATCCTTAGCCATGGGAAACCACCACACAGCAAAATACTATAAAAAACAAATTAAAAATGGTTATTTTCGGTTTAACTCCCGCATCTTCTCGCTGCTAAGGATTACGGAAAAGTTATCATGTATTATCTTTAGGCTGGCTAGAAGCACCCTAATAAGGAAGGTTACCCTAGAACTCTCAACACCCTTCAACGTCTACATCGACTTTATTTCTACATTCTTCTTAAAGTTTCCAAGGACGATTCTAGAGACTAAGGCTGAAAAGGATAGATAGCGCTAAGAGAGGGTCTGCTGAGAAGAACGTTAGTAAGGGGCCGAAAACAACCCAATCAATATTAGTAAAGAAAATTTAAGGTTAGCTGGCTAGGAAAACGCATCCAGCCAACAATCTTCTACGGCGCAAAAGCATACAATCTTAAACAGCCATACCAACTTTAAGGCAGAAACTCTAGAGAGGGAGAGGGTATACTTAGATTTGCTGTCCAAATGCCAAATAGAAATGCGAAAAATATTGAATTTAGGAAAGTATTTTGATATGTTTCATGAATAGGAATATTTGCCATATTCAGTCCACATAACTGCTATGCCTGAAGAATCTTTGGAGCTGAGTTAATGGCTTACAGCCATAAGCAGATTAAATACGTGCTTAACTGGCTTATTGCCGGAACTAGGGGTGGATATATGAGGGCCCAGATAATCATGGCCTTGAAGGACTCGCCGATGAACGCCAATCAGTTGGCCAATCTGCTTGGAGTGGACTATCGAACCGTCAGACATCATCTAGAAATCCTTGAAAAAAACAAGATAATTACTTCCGCCGGGGAGAAGTATGGCGTCACATATTTTCTGACGCCTATAATGGAGGAAAACTACGCAATCTTCGAGGAGATTTGGGAGAAAATTGGGAAAAAAGAGAAAAGGAGGAGAACGAAATAAATAAAATTGTGGATAAAGATGGGAAAATAGTGCTTATAATAGCTATTCTTTTAGCGGTAGCTCTACTAGCAACGATATGTAGCCTAAGTATTAGTGGACCTGAGCGGCAGATTAGGAGACGTTGGGGCTTAACAGAGAGCCAAATGGATGAGATTAAGCAGCTGGTAGAGAAATATAGGCGTGGCGAAATAAGCCTAACTAGCCTAGAGGCAGACATAATATCAAGGTTTAAAGACTGGAATATTATTCCACCACCACACGTCTTCATACCCGATATAGAAATATTCTACACGGTTAAGTCTGTAATATCAACTGTTAATGTAGCGCTTGTAGCAATACTGCTCCTAATATACCTAGATATTTACCGTAAAACTAAGACCCAGTTCACTGCTGGCCTCATAATATTCTCGCTAATACTCCTTTTCTACACACTCTCATCCAACCCATTCATGCACATGCTCTTCGGCTTTAGAGCCTTCGGACTAGGCCCCTTCGCCATGCTACCAGACATTTTCGCCTTTACCGCACTAATAATCCTACTCTACCTCAGCCTAAAGTAATCCCAGAAATACTTCAGGCAAGATTGACCGCTGAATTAAATTGGCATAATTCTGGCATAATTATGAAAAATCCTTTTATATACAGCATGCCTCCTTATGGCATGGTGATGCAAATTGAGGAGAAGCACATTACTAATACTTCTCTGCCTAGGCTTAGCTGCACTGGGCGCAATAATTATCTCAACATACAGCGCCCTAGCATGGCGCTACACGATAGGCACGGTGGGAATTAGACGAGGCATTGAACAGAAAGCTATAACTCCTCCGGCGCAATCATGCATCAGTAATGCTCAAAACATCACGGTGTCTCCTAGATTCTGCTGGAGACTACCCTTCTCGATAAAAGGTTTTAGGTGGGCACGCGGCTTAGATGTGGAGCTCAGCGAGGGATTTAAGAACAGAGTTTTAAGCATAGCTGAAGGCGACGAGGATGTGCAAAAACTTCTCAATGAGGGCTATAATATCGGCGACATTAGGATAGCTCACGTTAAGCTTGTCGTCCAAGAGAATGGTCAGATAACCATGGAAGTCGATAGGGTTATACTACTGCTAGTTAAGGGTGACAGCAGAGCCTTCGTTGAGATAGACCTCAAAGCGGAGAAAGTTACCAGGATAGCTATAGTTAATGTAACACTAATTGAAAAGAGTACGGAAAGCATCAAGCCATAAACCTCTTTCCTTTTTTATTGTTTGTGGAGGGTTAAATTATGTTCACCTGGAGCTTAGCAATTAGGAACCTGAGAAGGCGTAAGCTGAGGACCGCCCTAACGGCTTCAGGCATAGTTGTAGGTATAAGCATGATGCTAATTCTCCTATCCCTAGTCTCGGGAATGGAGACTCAGGTGAGAAGCATGGTCAGAGCCTTAGGTGGCGCCGATATAACAGTATCCAACTCAACATCATTTAGAGATAGAGCTGGAGGATTCTTCGGCTTTCTTCCAAGCCCAAGCACGCTAGACGCATCAATAGTAAATGTGCTGAGCGGAATCCCAGGAGTATACGCACTATCGCCACAATACTCATTCAGCGGCTCAATTAACGGTAGGAGGGTCACAATATATGGCATTGAACCAGCATCATATGAGATTGTCACCGGAGGACTAAACATCATTGAGGGAAGATTTCTAACAGAGAACAGCGCCGGGGAAATAGTTATCGGGAAGGCCCTAATGGAATTCCTAGATTTAACTTTAGGCCAAACAGTCAGCCTTAGCAGCGGACAGATCGGGGCTGAGCGAACATTTAAGGTAATTGGTGTATTTGAAACTGGTATGGTTTTCCAGGAGTATGCAGCCTATATAGCGTTAGCCGATGCTCAGGAAATCACTGGAGAGAGTGGACGTATAACCCATGTACTTATAAAATGTGAGGATCCATCTATAGTAAGCGAAGTTTCATCCCTGATATCTTCAGCGGTTCCCGGCGTTAGGGTCGCAACCCCCACAATCATGGTACAGCAGGCAACAAATATGCTGAATACGCTCACAATGTTCTTTGCCACAATAGGCCTGGTAGCCCTATTCGCTGGAAGCTTCGGAGTTGTGAATACCATGATGATGGCTGTAACCGAGAGAACACGCGAGATAGGCGTACTGAAGGCTATAGGGGCGAAAAGCCACGATATAATGAAGCTCTTCCTCACAGAGGCTCTACTTATCGGGCTAATAGGTGGCGGAGTAGGCGTATTAGCTGGAAGCATACTGGCACACGTATTCCCAATGCTGGTTCCAGGGATGTTCGCAACAGGGATCTCACCATTCGGCATGAGAAACCCATTCTCAAGGCCGGGAACAACAAACCCAATGTTGGGCGGCACTACTACGCAAACATTTAGGCTGGTGTTGCCAGCCATAACACCCATGAACGTCGCCATATGCTTCTCCCTAGGAGCACTAGTAGGGATCCTAGCCGGGCTCTACCCGGCTTGGCGTGCTTCAAGGATGAAGCCTGTGGAGGCGCTTAGGCATGTCTAAGACCACAAAGACTATAGTTAGAACTCTCAATTTAAGTAAGATCTATAGGCGCGGCAAGGTTAACATCCAAGCCTTAAACAACGTCAATCTGCAGGTTTCCTCAGGCGAGATAGTTGGCATAATGGGGCCTTCGGGTTCAGGTAAGACCACGCTACTAAATCTTATAGGCGGTCTGGATAGACCTACGAGCGGGAAAGTATTCGTCGACGGAGTCGATATAACGACTTTAGGTGAGAGCGAGCTAGCCGACTACAGGCTTAGAAAGGTTGGATTTGTATTCCAATTCTATAATCTTATACCGACACTAACAGCCTTGGAGAATGTTGAGGTGCCACTAGCATTGGCAGGAGTTTCTAAGAATGAGAGGCGTGAGAGGGCCCTAAGCCTCCTGAGGATGGTTGGATTGGAGGCTAGGGCTGATCATAAGCCGGATGAGCTGAGTGGCGGTGAGCAGCAGCGTGTGGCGATAGCGAGGGCTCTGGCAAATAATCCGTCCATAGTTTTAGCTGATGAGCCGACAGGCGACCTAGACTCCAAATCGGCAACAGCACTAATGAACCTAATAAAGGAATTGAATAGGAAGAATGGTCAGACATTCATTATAGTGACCCACGACCCAATAGTCACACAGGCATGCACAACAATCTACACGATGAGGGATGGAAGAATAGAAAGCGCTTAACGTTGAATTTAAAGGGAAACTGGCACCCTATCAGCTGTCAAGCCAGATTGTTTTAACGTTGATTTCTTAAGGCTCCTCACAAAACTCCTTATTTTTAAGAGCATTTTCTCCTCCTCGCCAATATTCTCCTCAACTATCTTAACAATTTTACTCCCAACTATTGCGCCATCGGCGCCATTAGCTATAACGCTCCTCACGTGGGAGGGCTTAGATATCCCAAAGCCGACCGCCACGGGAATTCTACCGTTAGATATTGAGGAGACCCTCCTCACAAAATCAATACTCTCCTTTCTAAGCCTCTCCCTCGGACCTGTTACGCCGAACACTGAAACCAGGTAGACGAAGCCCGAGGAGAATTCTATGATCTTCTTTAGGCGCTCATCTGAAGTTGAGGGAGCGGCGAGGAAGATGGTATCAATATCGTATCTTTCGGCTAAAGCCTTATACTCTAAGGCCTCCTCGACGGATAGGTCTGGAACAATAACTCCGCTGATATGATTCTCTTTAGCAATACTGAAAAAATTCTCTAAACCCATCCTAAAAATTATATTGTAATAGGTTAATAGGATTACTGGCACATTCTCAAATTTCTCAGATATTTTCCTCGCCGTCTCCATCACCATGATGGGTCTAGTGCCAGCTTTAAGCGCCCTCATTGTTGCACGCTGTATAATTGGGCCGTCCGCTATCGGGTCTGAGAAGGGTATGCCAAGCTCAATCATATCAACACCCCCATCAACCAAAGCCTCAGCGATCTTCAGCGTATGGTCCGGCGTTGGATCACCACAAGTAATATATCCTATTAACGCCCCTTCGCCACGCCCACTTAGGATCTTAAACTTCTCCTCTATCGTTCCCATATTCTAACACCTAGGTACTTTGCAACGACCTCAACATCCTTATCCCCTCTACCAGATAACGTGACGACAACTATATCATCCTTACTTAAGTTTGGCGCAATCTTCATAGCATAGGCTAGGGCGTGGGATGGCTCAAGCGCAGGTATTATACCCTCACACTTAGATAGCTCAATGAATGCTTCTACAGCCTCTTTATCTGTTATGGCAACATACTTAGCACGTCCAATCTCCTTTAGGAAAGAGTGCTCCGGCCCAACACCAGGATAATCTAGGCCAGCTGAAATGCTATGCGTCTCCATTATTTGGCCATCCTCATCCTGTAAAACATAAGTCCTCATACCATGAAAGACGCCTTCTAAGCCAGCGCAGAGGGAAGCTGCATGCCTCCCAGTTTCTATACCCTCACCAGCAGCTTCAACACCATACATTTCAACATCTAGGTCGTCTAGGAATGGATAAAACGTTCCCATGGCGTTGCTGCCGCCACCAACACAAGCAACCAGGACGTCTGGCAGCCTACCCTCCTTCTCTAAAATCTGCTCCCTAATCTCATGCCCTATAACGCTCTGGAAATCTCGGACAATCATTGGATAGGGGTGCGGGCCGACAACGGAGCCTATGAGATAATATGTTGTCCGAACATTTGTAACCCAATCTCTAAGGGCCTCATTAATAGCATCCTTAAGGGTCTTTGAACCCGACTCAACTGGATGAACTTTAGCGCCGAGGAGCTCCATCCTAAAGACATTCAGTCTCTGCCGCCTCATATCCTCCGAGCCCATATATATCTCAGCTCTCAAACCCAATGCAGCACAAGCCATCGCCGTTGCAACACCATGTTGACCTGCGCCAGTTTCGGCTATCACCCTCTTTTTACCCATCTTCTTGGCTAAGAGGGCTTGCCCAATAGTATTATTTATTTTATGCGCCCCGCCATGAGCTAAGTCCTCACGCTTCAGGTAAATCTTAGCCCCGCCAAGCTTCTTGGTGAGGTTCTTCGCATAGTATAGTGGCGTCGGCCTCCCAGCGAACTCTGAAAGATAATACTTTAATTGTCTCTGAAACTCCTCATCCTCTTTAGCCGATAGATATGCTTCTTCAAGCTCTATGAGAGCCGACATAAGGGTTTCGGGAACATACCTGCCTCCAAACCTGCCATATTTCCCGTTTATCGGATACTCGCTCAGCTTAGGCACTCCTCAGCCCTCCTAACCTCACTAATAAAGGAAAATATTTTTCCAGCATCTTTAATTCCAGGATAGGCCTCAACACCGCTTGAAACATCAACTGCGAATGGCTCGACTGTAATTATTGCGCTCCTAACATTCTCAGGTCTTAAACCTCCAGCCAATATCATTGGCTTAGGGTACACGGTGTCCCTAATCCTTCTGCTCATAGACCAGTCGTGGGTAATTCCTGTGCCACCGTATATGCCTGGAAGATGCGTGTCGACCAATACTGCGTCGAGGCGATCTATGAGATGTAGCATATCTCCCTCCAAAGCGATATCTGGATCCGCCCTTACAGCTCCTATAACACGCACTCTCCTAGAAATCTCATCGATATCTTCGAGTGAGGGTAGTTTTCCATGCAATTGTACGGCATCTGGTCTCAATTCCCTGTAGATTTCAAGAGTCCGCTCAAGACTCTTAAAGACAGTGACCGCAACCTTTGTGACAAATATTGGGGTGGCTTTCATAATCTGCTTAGCTAACTCGAAGGAAATGTTCCTCGGAGATTCAGGAACATCGACGATGAAGCCAAGCGAATCTGCTCCAGCCTTAACCGAGACGTTGGCATCCTCTAGCCTAGTTATCCCACATATCTTAACTCTAACTTTCCTCATAGGCGTTCACCAGACCGGCAACAAACCTCCTTATGTCTCCGGCAGACATAACAGCCGTACCTACTAAGAAGGCGTCTGCACCACATCTCCTCAAGAAGCGCACATCATCCGGCGACCTTATTCCACTCTCACTAACAATAGGCCTACCGCCAATCTCAGTCTTACTAAATCTTTCAAGAATATTTTTTGTCGTATTTATGTCGACTTTAAGAGTTCTAAGATCCCTATTATTTATTCCAATAATATCGGCGTCGGTTAATAGAGCCAGCCTAAACTCCTCCGCATCATGAACCTCCAGTAGCACCTCAAGGCCCAGCCTATGGGAATAATTTATCATGTCGTTAACATCCATCCCACAGTATCCCCGCCTGAAAAGCCCCATTATTAGGAGAACAGCGTCGGCTCCGAAACTATATGCGGCATCTAGCTGGCAGCTGCTCAACACTATATCTTTCATGAGCAGCGGAACATCAACCAATGAGCGGACCCTAGTTAAGGTTTCAAGCGAACCTGAGAAGTATCTCGGCTCAGTTAAGATAGATATTCCTATAGCCCCTGCCTCAACCATATCTCTAGATATACCCTCAACATCTTTGTTCACTCTTAAAGGCCCGGATGATGGAGATGAGAACTTGATTTCCGATATTATGGCAGCCTTCCTACAACCTAATATAGCTTCCTTTAAGCTTCTTCTGGAGCGTTGAGTAGGGTTGGCCGTGGGACTGACTTTATAGTATCCATTCTCTATGTTCTTCTTAGCCGCCTCAGCTAGCAGGTCTAGGAAGTCACCCATACTTCCTTTCAAGCTCCTCCAGTTTTGAGAGATCGCCGCCATATCTTTTAATCAACTCTTTAAGCTTCTTGTATGCAGACCCGCTCTCAATAGACTCAAATGCAAGGTCAACACCATGTTTAAAGTCGTCAGCCTTACCACCAACAACTAGCGCCGCCGATGAATTTATGAGAACCATTCTAAGCTTCGGATCATCAATTTTGGGGCTACAATATAGGAGCCTAAACGACTCCTCAACGCACTCCTCAGGGCTATGCACAATTAAATCGGATGCTTCAGCATTTCTCATACCAAAGTCCTTAGGTGTAACCTCAAGCAACTCTACATTATCATTCTTTAGCCAAGCTATAGATGTTTTGCCAATAATCGAGATCTCATCAAGCCCATCAACTCCATGAACCACCATAACCTCCTCAGAGCCAAGTCTCCTCAACACTAGCGCGATGGGTTTAAGCCAAGTCTCGTCGAAGACTCCTAAGAGCTGCGCTTTAACCCCAGCAGGATTGGTTAACGGCCCGAGAATATTAAAGACAGTCCTTATACCAATCTCCCTACGGGGACCCGCAGCATACTTCATTGCCGGATGGAACTTGGGCGCGAACATGAAGCCTATACCCAAATCCTCAATAGTCTTCTCAACGACGCCCGGCTCGACATTTAGGTTTAATCCAAGGCGCTCCAGAAGGTCAGCGCTCCCCATCTTACTGGTCACAGACCTGTTTCCGTGCTTAGCTACAGTGGCTCCGGCGCCAGCAGCCACAAATGCTGTTAGAGTACTTACATTGAAGGTTTTTATTCTATCTCCGCCTGTTCCACACGTGTCTATTATTCTCCCTTTAACGTTTGGTCTAATAGCATTACAGAACTCCCTCATCACTGAGGCGAAGGCAGCTATCTCCTCTACAGTCTCGCCCTTCATCCTCATAGCAGTTAGAAGGGCGGCTATCTGAGCCGAGGTTGCATTACCGCTCATTATTTCCCTCATCGCTTCACATGCTTCCTGATAAGTTAAGTCTCGCCCCTCAACAACCTTCCTTATGTATTCAACTATCATGCTGGACACCCCAATCTAGAAAATTTTTAATTATCTTTTTACCTTCCTGGGTCAATATAGATTCTGGGTGAAACTGTACGCCCTCTATGGGATATAGCCTATGCCTAACGCCCATAATTTCATCATCATCTAGGGATTTAGCTGTAACCTTTAAACAGGCTGGCAACGAGGATTTATCGCCGACAAGCGAATGATATCTTGTGGCCTCAAATGGGTTTTTGACGCCTCTAAAAATCCCCTCTCCGTCATGCGAGATTAGGCTTATTTTCCCATGCATGACTCTCTTGGCTGGAATTATTCTGCCACCGAAAACGTGTATTATCCCTTGATGCCCAAGGCAAACGCCTAAAGTCGGCACCTTTACGCTTAGCGTCAACAATACGTCGGAGCATATTCCAAAATACTTTCTGTCAGCTGGGTTGCCTGGACCGGGCGATATAATTATTCTGTCCGGGTTGATCATTGCAGCTTTCTTCAAAGTTATTTTATCATTTCTGCAAACTATTGGCTCTCCGCCCAGCTCACCAACGTATTGAACGAGGTTATATACGAACGAGTCGTAATTATCTATTATAAGAACCTTCATTCTCTTTAGCCTCCAGAACAATTATTCAGACTCTTCCAGAGCCTTCATTAAAGCCCTAGCCTTAAACTCGGTCTCAAGCCACTCCCCCCTAGCCGTGGAGTCAGCGACTATGCCGCTACCAACCTGTATATGCAACCTATTATCTTTAGCGAATAAGGTGCGTATCGTTATAGCAAAATCCATGTTACCATTACATGAGAAGTATCCTACAGCGCCAGCATAAGGCCCCCTGCGAGCAGGCTCAAGCTCCTCAATAATCTCCATAGCCCTAACCTTCGGTGCACCAGACACCGTGCCGGCTGGAAAGACGGCTCTCAAGGCATCAAAGCAATCATAGTCTTTCCTCAGCTTACCAGTAACCTTAGAAACCAGATGCTGAACATGACTGTACTTTTTAACCTTCATGAGCTCAATAACATTAATTGTGCCGAACTCTGAGACCCTTCCAAGATCATTTCTAGCCAAGTCTAGAAGCATTATGTGCTCGGCAAGCTCTTTCGGATCATTAAGCATCTCCTCTTCGAGAGCCTTATCCTTCTCTTGATCCCCGGTCATCGGCCTAGTTCCAGCTATTGGGCACGTCTCAATAATGCCGCCCTCAACCCTGGCAAGAGTCTCGGGGCTCGACCCAATTATAAAAAGGTCGCCAGCCTTAAGGAAGTACATGTATGGTGATGGATTAATCCTCCTCAAGTTCAAGTAAAATTTTTGGAGGCCCCCGGTAAAGCTCGAGCTATATCTCTTTGACAAAACTACCTGCAAAATGTCTCCGGAGAAAATATACTCCTTTGCCCTCTCGATTATTCTATCATATTTATCCCTGTCGATATTTACTCTCGGGGTTGTGAAAGATAGATCCGGTATACTTAAATTTCTATTAATCCTCCTTGCGATCTCGGAGTATCTGTCTCTGCCCCTATAAAAGTAAAATGCTTTACCACTTGCGTGATCGAAAACTATGCCATCATCAAATATACTCATCTCGATATCGGGTAATCTTAAGTCGTCTACGGCTATGTTTGGAAGCTTCTCCCAATAGCGCACGGCATCATAGGATATATACCCAACGGCTCCGCCAACATATCTATGAGAGCTATCAAAGACCCTGATCTCGTTTACCAAAGCCCTAATAACATCTAGTGGATCATCGATTTCTAGGCGCTCACCATCAATGTACGCAACACAATCTTTAACTGTCACAGTAACCTCCGGATCAAAGCCCAAGAAAGAGAACCTAGAACTATCTCCGCCATCACCCACAGACTCGAAAAGAAAAGCACGCTCATATTCATCGCAAAGTCTTAAGAAGACTTCAATCGGTTTATTCTCCGGAAAGCTCTTAAACTTTATGGGTTCTTTCAAGTATTTCGGCAGAAGATCACACAGTACGCCAAACTAAGTCACCCATTACGCACCACCGCATGCAATGATCAGAAATTGTAATAAATGTACTATTTAAATCTTTCTTGTACAAAAAGTTACATAAAAAATTGTCTTAACAAAAGGATAAAAGTCGAGGAGAAGCGTAAACTTTATGTTCTCAATACTTCATGGAACAGCTTCTTTACTGCGGCTATCCTCGACTTCTGAGCCAGTACATCTTTTGTGATGAAGTCAAGAGCCTTCTCCGGACACCATTCCACACACTTTGGGCTTCCATTACATGTGTCACATACAAATACGACCTTTTTGTCTGGGTGGAGCATTATTGCGCCGTAATCGCATGCCTCAATGCACCATCCACAGCCATTGCACTTGTCCTCATCAACCATAATTATGCCAGTCTCCTCAGACTGCCTAAGTGCGTCACGTGGACATGCTGCCACGCAGGGAGCATCCTCACACAGTCTACACGCAATAGACATGTTCACAACAGTGTCTAATCTAACAACCCTTATACGCGACTTAAGTGGGTTGAAGACTTTCTCCTTCTCAAATGAGCATATATATTCGCATACGCTGCATCCGACACATTTATCTGGGTCGGCTGAAACAAACTTCCTTGCATGTATTGACATATAATTTCCTCCTTCTAAGATTCCATCATTAATTTGCTATTAAAGCTTATCCTTAACTATGTAGGCTAGATCCTCCAGATCCAGCTCCTTAAGCTTTTCAAGCGTTGGGACACCATCCCTTGTCCAACCTCTGTGCGCGTAGTAGTCATCTAGCATGAAGTCCAGCTCCTCCTGGGTTATGTAGCTGCCCTTTGATACAGTTTCATCTGGAATTGGTGTTGTCATAACTTTGATTGGCAGGTGATCGTCTTTTCTAGTAAAGCCCTCTCTAATATTGTATAGTCTTGCCAGATTATTTATCCTCTCACCAGTCCTCCTCAGCTCTTCAGCCGTCATCTCTATCCCCGTGACAAGAGTATAGTATTTTGCTAGGTCTTCAAATCCCTTATAGTAGACGCCCCTAGAGAACTTGCAGACTATAAGGGAGTCAATTATCGTGTAGAGATCCTCTATCTCGATAACAAGCTTAGATCGCCCCTTCTCAAACTTGAACCTATCAACTTTACCAGCTATGTCTAAGGCGTATGCCCCATGCCTATTGTGGTCGGCTCCTCGGAATGAGACCGCATAGCCCACGGCAGCAGTCTTTAGCCCCCTGATATCATATCCCGTCATCTCAAGACCCTTAATATGATTGGCGAACTTCTCAGCGCCCTTACCGATAATCTCAGCAGCCCTCTTAACGCCCTCAGCTAATATATTGCCTAAACCCTCACGTCTGCCCATCATCTCAACAACCTTAACCATCGCCTCAGCATTACCAAACCTTAAGTCTAACCCACCAGTATCATCCTTCGTCAATATTCCATGTTCATAGCAATCCATTGCAAAGCCAACAATATTGCCCGCAGATATAGAGTCCATACCATAGTAATTGCATAGGTCTATAGCCTTAATTATAGCATCCATTCGATCCACGCCGCAGTGCGGACCAAAGGCCCATAGCGGCTCATACTCAACCCTAGCCATAGTCCCCTTATATGGGCCCTCAGGTACGACTGCTATATGCTCGCATCTCATCGCACATGAGGAACAACCGATAATCTTTGTAACAAAACGCATATTCAAGTACTCGCCACTAACCTTCTCAGCCCCCTCAAAAACAGCATTAGTGAAGTTTCTTGTTGGTAGACAGCCTAGAGAGTTATGGACTAAAACGTTTTGTGGGGTTCCAAGGGTTCTATATTTAACGGTTGCGGGACCTTTCATCCTCTCATGTAAAACCTTAACGAACTCTAGGAACTCCTCCGGCTTAGCTACTGGAACATCCTTAGTTCCCCTGACAGCTATAGCCTTGAGATTCTTTGAGCCCATAACAGCGCCTAAACCGCATCTCCCAGCTGCCCTTGTCTTATCGTTTATTATGCATGCTATACGAGAGAGCTTCTCGCCAGCTAAACCTATAGCTGCCACACGAATATAGTAGTCGCCCAGCTCCTCCCTAATAACATCTTCAGTCTCCTGAGGAGATTTGCCCCAAAGGTGCTTGGCATCCATTATTTGGACGCTATCATCGTCTATCCACACATAAACTGGCTTCTCAGCCCTGCCCTCAAAAATAACCGCATCATAGCCAGCCCTCTTCAGCTCCGCCCCAAAGAAGCCATGGGACTTAGCCTCACCAACGCCGTTGGTTAACGGAGATTTAGCGACAAATGCATGCCCGTTACCGCCTGTGGGCGCGATTGTGCCGCTCAATGGTCCAGTCGTCAATATTAATGGGTTTTCTGGACTTAGGGGGTCGACGCCAGGCCTAGAATTGTCAATTAGCAGCCTTATACCTAAACCTATACCGCCAATATATTTTTTAGCCATCTCCTCCTTCAGCGGCTCAAGTGTAGTCTTCCCGGTTGTCAGATTTACCCTAAGAATTCTACCAGCATAACCAAACAATTACCTATCCTCCCTTTGAGGAATTAGAAGAATTAAAGTGGAGGAAATATTTATTGTTTATTATTCATATGTACCACTATTGCGTTATTTGATCCCCTCTTATAATGCCTGTCTGAGACTTAACGTCTGGCCTAGCATGTTTCTTCAGCCATCGCGCAACCTCCGCCAATATTGGGTGATCAGAAACATCTAGCACAGGTATCTCTAATCCGCCAACCTTAATTGATGGAGAGTACTTTGGCATCAAGGCGAAGTTAACGGAGCTCCAGAAAACTCTACCCCTAAGATAATTCTCCATTAACTCGTTGGTGTCTGGCGTTAAAGGGAAGTATATAAATATGAGCCCCTCAGCCCACTGCGCTATAACGGGCATGCCTGAGTGAATGAGTCTAGCGAACATTTGATCTAACGCGTCTCTAGAGAATTGGAAGTAGTCAAGTATAACTATCTCTTTAGCTGGCCTATATATGATCTTAACCTTACCTCGCCTCGAAGTTTGTTCGCCGCTCATAAATTCACTAAACCCTCACTTTAAGTTCTAAGTAAATTACTACCAGCTAACCTTTTCTCCTAAAATATTTTCCTGAAATTTCCAGCATATTTTCTTTACCATTCCCCTAAAATCTTTAATGCCATAAAACACCTTTAGAGAAAGGTATCAAAAGAATTGTTAATTATTATGGAAACATAATGCTCTGCAAGTTTAAGCGTTTTTGCCAAATGTCTTTTCGCCTTCCACCCCAACCGCGGAAACGGGCAATAACCCATCTTATTTCAACAATTTTCTCCCTTTTCTTCTTCCGTTTTATAAGATTGTTCTTCGAACTACTAAAAAGAGGAATGAAAAGTAAAATTATCTATAAACTGCTGATAACCGCTATTGTATACGGAGGAGAAATTATGCTTCATGATTTATCATCTGATGAGGTTAAAGTTTCAACCCATGCCGAAGATTTAAAGTTTCGTTTAGCAACAGTTGAATTGCTTCGAACCGCCAAAAAATATTTCACTTACAGGGAACTCTCAGCAAAGACCGACTTGCCAGTAACAGTTTTGAGTAGGTATGCTAAAGGTCATGTTCTTCCGAATAAGGATAGAGCGCGCCAACTCTGGAATGCATTATCGAAGATTATTGGCCTAGAGAATGAGTTTAAAAGAAGGTTAAGGTTCAATAAGGACGGATATTTTGATAATACTCTTCTCATAAGCGATATAGTGCTTTTGAGACAGGCTGCAAATTACGCGATAGCAAAGTTCGCTGGAAAAAGAATAACTAAGGTTTTAACTGCCGCCGTTGATGGAGTCCCCCTCGCAACAATGGTTGCTAATGCTCTAGGCGTAAACTTGGTTATCGCGAAGTCAAGTAAAGAGGTGGGGGTTCCATCGTTCCTTGAGGAAACGTATGTTCTGAGTAATTCGGGATACACCCTGACACTATATATCCCAAGGGATTCCATTAAGAAGCGTGACAGCGTCCTAATAGTTGATGATATTATAAAGAGCGGCGAAACGCAGAATGCATTGTTAAATCTTGTTTATAAGGCTAGGGCTGAAACGGCGGGCATATTCGCCATGATTGCTGTCGGAGATGAATGGATTGAAAGAATGAAGATACCGCCTGACTGTCAGGTAGAAGTAATACTTAAACTAGGTTCTTGAAGACTATCGGGTCTTCTCCCGCTTCTTCCACCTAAGATTCCTGCTTCTACATTTTCTACACTTTTCAGCTGTTGGAGCGTTTCTAACACCACAATCTCTACATATCTTCAAGTATAACCTCTTTCTCTGCGCTATACTCCTCTTCAATGGATCGACTATTGGCATCGTTTCTCAAACCCTTTAAAGCCTATTGAATCAACAAGGGCAAATAGACAAAAATATATTTTTCGGTTTTTGGGTTTTCTCAAGCACCCAAAAAGTTTCTGTACCATTCAGCAAACTTCTTTAGGGCCCTTGCGCGATGAGAAAATAGGTTCTTTTCCTCAATGCTCATTTCGCCGAAGGTCTTCGCTGGTTGCTCTTCTGGCTCAAATATTGGGTCAAAGCCAAAGCCGCTAGTCCCCCTAGGTTTTTCAGCAATCCTGCCATTAGATATTCCTACAAAACACCTTAACTCGCCGCTTGGATCACAGAAAACTACAGCGGACTTAAACTGCGCCCTCCTATTCTCCACGCCATCCAGAAGCTTAAGTATTCCGCTTAGACCTATCGTTCTATAGACATAGGAGGAGAATGGCCCTGGAAAACCATTTAACGCCTCTATGAAGAGGCCGGCGTCTTCAACAATTAATGGTAGGTTAACTTCCCGTACAGCATTTAATGCGCTCATCTTCGCAATATTCTCTATCTCATTATCTTGAATTTCCACCGTCTTAACTTTAAGCATTGCCACAGATACTCCATGTTCAGCCAAAATTCTCCTAGCCTCATTAAACTTATGAATATTTCCAGTCACAAAGAATATCAGCTTGCCGTAAGGGAATTTTCTTCCACTCTGCAATCTCTCACCTCTCGGATATATAGCGTCCTCTCCTCTCTATTTCCCTAACCCTTTTCAAGACCTCTTTCGCAGTCTCGCTACCCATTATCTCCTCATAGCCCTCCATAATGGCGTTAAAACATTCGTCAACATACTGATAATGCGTGCTAGCTAAAGATCTCTTCATTAGGTGAAGGTCTACGCCCCTCTCCTCAATATCCATACTCTGCTCGCTTAAACCAAAATCTATGAAAACGATGTTTCCATGATCTGTTAAGATCATGTTTGATGTTGTCAGATCGCCATGTATTATACCATTCTTATGTAGCTTACCTACGAGCCTACCTATTTGCTGGCATATTTTAATCCTCTCATCGCTCGGCAAATCGTTAAGTATCTGTTTCACCTGCTTACCCTCAACATACTCCATAATGATCGTAGCCTCGTTAAGGTCAACCATAAATATTATTGGTGTAGGGACCCCGGCCTCCTTAGCCTTATGAATCATCTGCGGCTCATGCTTAGTCCTTTGAATCTGGATCATCTTATCAAGTTCAGGAATACGATACTTCTTTGGGTTCCTCCTCTTAAATATGACTTTCCTGCCGCACCAATCTTCTAGATAAATGTTTGCTTCAGCACCCTTCTTTATTAAAACTCCCATTGCACCTCATCCCAATAACATCTTCTCTATACGCTTATACTCAAAACTAAATCCATGGAACTTCAACTTCATCCAACCTCCATTTAAGCTTAACAAAGCTTTTCTCGACTGGCGTAATCAGCCCATACCTATAGCATAGCACTCCAGTCCAAGCTATCATGGCGCCATTATCTGTAGCATATTCTTTGGGCACGACATAGAAGCGGGCGCCATGCTCCTCACACATGTTTCTCAGCATCTCCTGAAGCCTTCTATTAGCAGCCACTCCACCAGTTAACAGAACCTCGCCCTTTTCTGTATGCGCCAATGCCCTCTCCGTCACCTCTGTAAGCATTGAAAAAGCTATTTCCTGGAAACTATAACATATATCTTCTAGAGAGTGCCTTCCCTCACGTAAAAGGCTTATAGCTGCCGTTAAGAGCCCACTAAAGGATAAATCCATACCCTTAACTGTATATGGTAGATGAATAAACTTGCGGCCCTTTAACGCCAACTCTTCAACAACCGCGCCGAGGGGTTTGCCGGCTTTAGGTTTTAAGCCGGCCTCCCTCGCAAAAACGTCTAAGCAATTTCCGACAGCTATATCTAGGGTCTCGCCGAAAACCCTATATCTCCTAGCTTCAAAGGCTGCCACAATAGTGTTGCCGCCAGAAACATATAGCGTTACAGGATCCTTAACACCACCAATCATCCTACCTATCTCTATGTGAGCTAGGCAGTGATTCACTCCAACCAGGGGCTTATTGAGATACGATGCTAAGGCTCTTGCAGCCGTTGCTCCAACCCTTAAGCACGGCCCTAATCCAGGTCCTTGTGAGAACGCTATAACATCCACTTCCTTAGGTTTTATTCCAGCCCTTTCAAATGCCTCAGATAACACTCTTCCAGCAACCATCGCATGGTGTCTGGAGGCTTCTCTCGGATGAATACCTCCTTTTTCTGGAATATATACGTCATTAACATTTGCGAGAACTTTACCGTTAAACGAGACTATCCCAACCCCAAAATCATCAGCCGTACTCTCTATGCCAAGGCAGTAACCCTCTCGCCTCCACATAAGTTATACTGAGAGAAGGCTCTCTTAAAAATCAGTAGTTTATCACGTCACATCACATGATATGCTTTTATTTTTGGTGAACAATATTTTCTTAAGAGGAGAGAGCTTATGCCGAAGGAGAGCGACCTTGAGCAAAAAGCGCTTGAAATAATAATGAGGAGTGGTGAGAAGGGCATATTGCAATCGGATCTCTGGCGCGAAATTAATGCTACAAGTAGGGAAGGGTCTAGGATATCAATTAGGCTTGAGAATAAGGGGCTGATTTATCGTGAACCAGAGATTTCAAAGGGGCGATGGACGTATAGGCTTTACCCTAAGCGCCACCCGGTCTCTATAGATTCAATCATAGATTGCCCCTGCATATCATGTGAGGAGAGCTCAAAGTGCGGCGCCGGTGGAAAGATTTCGCCAAACAATTGCGAAAAGTTGACGCAATGGATACTTAAAGATGAGGAGACAGACTCCAGGGTGGATACAAATTGCCCAACCAGTGGCTCCTGAGAAAAAGAGACTATTATTATAGGAGGGCAAAAGAAGAAAATTATAGGTCGCGTGCAGCATATAAGCTTATTCAAGCAGTAGAAAAGTACGGCTTCATAAAAAGTGGTGATGTAGTTATAGATTTAGGTGCAGCTCCAGGCGGATGGCTGCAAGTCGCCAGGCAGATTGTAGGAGATAAGGGGTTCATTTTAGGCATAGATCTCAAAGAGATAGAGCCGCTAAACTTCAACAATGTCCATACAATTGTTGGTGACATCAGAGACCCTGAGGTAATAAGTAAGATAAGAGAGATTTTACCGAGACCAGCTGATGTTGTAATATCAGATGTCTCACCAAACATATCTGGCATATGGGAGCTCGACCATGCGCGCCAAATAGAGCTTGCAGAGTCCTCTCTAAATATAGCCATCCTCACTCTCAGGAGGGGTGGAAACTTTTTCACAAAAGTTTTCCAAGGCGATATGTTTCACGAATTCTTAAGCAAAGTTAAAGAGTATTTCCACCAGGTGAAAATCGTTAAGCCTAAGGCAAGCAGAAAGGAGAGTGCAGAAATATATGTGCTGGGATTAAGCTATAGGGGATAGATAGATTAATTAATGCCCTTCTTTTCCAAAATATCTAAGATAATTTCCACCGCTGTTTTTAACCCATTTATTTTGGCTATCTTACTTCTTATTTCCTCAATCCTCCTCCTATATGCGTCATCCGATAATATCTTATCTATGGCTTTTATGAGCGTTTCCACGCTAACTTCGCTCTGCTCTATAACCTCTCCTATACCCATCTCCCTAACTCTAATAGCATTATTCATTTGCTCAGTATGGCTTGGCGTCGGTATTAGCACCATAGGCTTACCATAATAAATGTTCTGTGTCAATGTACCATGCCCAGCTCTCGAAATCACCAGGTCTGAGGCCTTTAAATATTCAAATCTATTTGGAATCCAGCTATAGACCACAAAATTATGCCCATACTTAGTTACTTGAATTGGATTGCTCGGACTTCCAGTAGACATAACTACCTGGTATTTCTCGGGGAAATTCTTAAAAATCTCCTTCAAAACGTCAATAATATAGGCTCTCTCCTTGAGAGGTCCACTTATAGGCGCAAATATCAGCGGTTTCTCAGGATCCAGTCCAAGTTTTTCTCGTATCTCTTCTTTGCTTGGCAGCTCCTCTGGATAAATTGGTAGGATTGGACCGATGAACTTTACACGCTTATAATATTTCATTGGCATCTTAAGGTTCTCAACGGAAATGGTGTATGGTGGCGGAAAGTCGGGGATTAAGAGCGGGGTTGAGCCGCTAACCCAAATTTTACCGATTATTGCTAATCCACCAGTCTCTGTGATCTTTGCAAGCCTAAGGAGCCTCTTTCTTCTCGGTATTATTATTTTGAATTGGTTGACTATGCAGACGCTTGGAATGTTAAGAAACTTCGCAGCTATGATGGGGGAGACACGTGAATCTGAGATCACAACATCTGGATTAAATGCTTTAATGAATCTGATTTCAGTCTCAACCTGCTTGGTAAATATGAAGGCTGCTAGAAATGGCCCCGGATTAACAATGGTCTGCCTAAAATCTATCGTTCCATCAGGCTTAACCATAACATCCATTGAGGGGGGCTCGACAACTGGATACCCCTTCCCTCTGATATATTCGACTGCATCTTTGTAGGTTGAGAATAATATTTCGGCATTAAGCTCCCTGAGCCGATCGGCTATTGGTATACACCTTCCAGCATGGCCAAGCCCAATACCGCATACCCCAAAGTAAACCCTAGTCGTATGTCTAAGCCCCCCTTCAAGAGGCATCGAGAGGTTATATTGGGAATAAATCTACTCGAAAGTTTGTTGATACTGCTCTTAACGTTTTTGGAAAAAAGGCTTTAATAAAGCATCTTCATGCACAATGAGACTATCAGCAAGTAAAATATTAGGAGCGCTATTGTAATCAAGAGATTCCTTTTCCATTTACCATGACTCCAAAGAATGCCAAAGGGTATGCCTATTAGAAAGCCTGCGATATGTCCGAAATAACCTACATTAGTCTCTCCAATAGAATAGTAGACTGCAAATAGATTGTATAAGAAGTATATGGCTGCGACAAGCCCTAAAGGCATTAGAAATAACCAAGAAAATTTGAGCGGCTTAATCAACATAACTGCCGATACTAGCGTAAAGATCGCTGCAGATGCTCCAATCATTCTAACACTAAAACCATAAAAGTGTAGGCCTATAGCGTAAGATAGTACTCCGCCTAAAAGAAAAACTAGAACTGTTTTAGCAGATCCAACCTCCCTCTCTAATGTGCCCCCAAAAATATATAAGAAAAGAATATTTCCAATTAAGTGCATTAAGTTTGCATGTATAAACAGGGAGGTTATCGGGGTCCAGAAAAAACCTCTCATAAAGTTTTCACCACTAAAACATAAAGTATCTAGCAAGGGATTTTCATTAAAGACTAAATAGATAAACGTCATAAGTATACAGAGGGCGATAAGTGACAAAGTTGCCTTCTTCAAATTTCCCACCACTCATAAATTTCTCTCGCCTTCTCAAAATAAGTGTTTGGATCCGTCTCTCTAACTATACCCTTATCCACATCAATTATATATATTACGTGAAGCCGAGCATTTCTTATTTCATCAATAGTAACGGGGGGATTAGTATAATATAGGTCACATAAGGCTTTAATTTCTCTAATCTCGCTTGGCGTTCTATATCGCGGTGGCTTAATTAATGCTGGCGAAAAACACAGGGTATAATATGGCGGTGTTGCTAAGGCAAATTTCTCCGCATATTTACTATACCTAACTATTTTACTCGTCACCCTAACTAAACAGTAAGTCATTGGATCAACGGCATGCTCCGGAGGAACATATCCAGTTTCAACCTCAACAATAAGGCTACCTAAACCCTTTAAAGCATATATGTCGCATGATATGCCATCAAGGGCATACTCAACATCAACCTGATACCCGCTTAAAATAAGGTACTTGGCGCATATAAGCTCCATAACGGAATGATTTATTTTAACGAGATTCCTTTCATAAAGGGAGATTAGCTTATCCCTCAATCTCAAAATTTGCCGACAAACCCTTTCACTCTCACCATTACAAAGCTTATTTGTGATGAAATTCAAATCTTCCTCAAATTGCTCAACAGACCGCTTCAAAGCAATCCTCCAAAAAATATTAATCTTTAAACTTAAAAATTTGTGCAAAAAATCTTATAAACTTAATTCAAGCAATATTATATTGCCAAGTCGGGAAGCAAGCTTTGGGCCCGCGTTTAAGCAAAGAGCACGTCAGTCGAAACGGCTGAAGGCTGACGTGCGATAAAGACTTTGCTTAAACGGGCCGGACGGAGCCCAAGGCTTAGACCCGACTTGGCAATATTACTCGGCCTCTATTTTCTTCAATTGTCTCCTATACATTTCCACTATCTCATCTACGCTTGTAGCGTCCTCCGCAGACTTGTCAGTGCGATATCTTCCCGTGAACCTTGGGAATCTTATGGCTAATCCACTTCCTTTCCTTATTATGTCTTTAGCGCATGTGTGGATTGGGCTTAAAGTTATCTCCGCCCCAATAACTTCTATTACCATTTTTGGCAGGAACCATACGTCTGCCTCAAGATTTGATTCTACTCTTGGATGCTTATGGTCAATCCTATATGGTTCAAGCATTTTCGGAAGATTCTGAAGATCTTCATCTGTGAAGCCAGATCCGCACTTACATACTGTTTCGAAAGTATCATCCTCATGATTATAGGCCGCTAAGAGCAGCGCCCCGTATGTTCCAGCCCTCTTCCCCCTGCCATAGAATGCTCCAACAACCACTAAGTCAACGGTATCCGTCATCTCGCTCTTATAATCCCGCTTATATTTTATCCAGAGCCAACCTCTAGCCCCAGCCTGATAGATTGCATCGCTGCTTAGCGATTTGCAAACAAGCCCCTCACACCCAGCTTCCACAGCCTCCTCAAAGAAGCGTTCTAAATCATCCACATTATCAACAATTATGTATTTTGCTATCTGAAATCTGTCACTCTGCTCAATTATCTCCTCAAGAACCTTATGTCTCACAGGGTACGGCTCCAATGTTAAGTCTTTCCCATCAACATAGAGGACATCAAACGCGAAGAGGGATACGGGATACTCTTTTGCAGCCTTTTCAATATCATATTTGCGTCTTCTATGCATGAGCTCTTGGAAGGGCATCATCTCACCAGTATCAAGGTTCACAGCAACACATTCTGCCTCAATAATTGCGTCTCCAGCCTTCACATGGTCCCTGATCAGCTCAACGGCGTCAGGGTACTGACTCGTAATATTCTCAAGTCTCCTAGAGAAGAGTACTACATTATCGCCAGATTTATGGGCCTGCAATCTTTCCCCATCATACTTATACTCAGCTATGCATTTGCCGCCAAGCTTCTCAAGTATCTCAGCTGGCGAGCTAAGCCTTTCAGCCAGCATCGGTCTAATTGGATTACCAACTGAGATGCGAAAGCTTTTAAGGGCCTCAATGCCTCCCTCGGCGAGGGTCTTAGCAACTTTGCCTAAGTCCGAAGATATATTGTAGGCCCTTTCAATAATATCCCTCATAGCTTTCCCCTTACCATAGGCTATTGCCAGCGCATCTAGAATAGTCATATCCGCTATTCCAAGGCGCAGCTTACCAGTTACCGTTCTAATGATATATTTTGCCTCTTTTGGTGATGCATCCGCCAAAAGCCCCGCCAAAAGATTCACTTTCAAATCCATAGAGCCTTCTCCAGTAGCTCTTGCGATTCTATCAAGCGTCTGATAAACTCTTTCCACATTTAACGGCTTCCTAAAGAATGAAACCTGGCGCCTCTTCTCTAGGAAGTTCTGCGCAGTCTCACCCAAATCCCCGGTTTTAGCCAGATCTTCCTCAATTTCATACTCTTTTCTCCCCGAAACTTTAGCTAGAGCTCTCAATGCAAGTCTCTCCGCCACGCCAAGCTCTATACCCATATAATCCGGGTATAGTTTGCCCTGAGTTAGATACACCACTTTATCTATAACATCTTTTGGGGTCTTTTTGAACAAATCAACTAAATAATCGGTCATTTCAAGTCTCTTCGTTGTACTTTCAATCTTCTCATATACTTCTGTGACAAGAGAGTACTCCATTATCTGAGGTATCCTCCCCAATCATCTATAGTTTACCTTTTGCTTAAATTTATCTTTAGCTTAAAGGATAAGCAAAAATAGACTCAGGCTCTAATCAAAACAGTTTACATGTACTTGTATTTTAGTCAGGTATCGTAAAGATTATCTGAGATCGCTGCAACCCTTGCTCCACAATTAGGGCAATATATAGCGTCATATGGTAAAACCTGTCCGCAACTATAGCAAAACTTCACCTCTAACTTACGAGTTGGCTGCACATATTTCGCCCTCGCCTCTACAAGCCGATAAGCGGGTTTCTGCCCTCTAAGAACATAATAAAGATAGGTTATTGATATAGGATAAACTGGCTCAATGAGGGAAACGGCCACTATAGTAATTATTGCTCCGGCAAACTTCTGACGGAAAAATGAAGAAGCCAGTTCTGCAAAGAAATAAGCCGCTGCAAACAATATTAGTATTGCAAGAAGAAGGAGGGAAATTTTCCACCACGTTCCATCCGTCAGATCCTTACTTCTCTTTAAACTTCCAAAGACCTTAAGGCGCTCAATTATTAGCGCTGGAATGGATAAGCTGAAGATTATGGCTAAAATAACGCCTGGAAGAACAAGAAGAATTAACCCTAGCATTATGAGTGCGCCAGTTAGAAAGCTCACACTAATTATATCCTTAAGCAACCTAAATATTAGCGATAAGCCACTCTTTATATCCACCTCTTTGCCCTCAAAGATATCTGAAGCCCATTTAACAATCAAGCTAAGACCCAAATTTGTCAAAACCCAGGTTGTGAGAAAAAATATGGAAAAAGCCGGTATAGCTGAAACTACATAATCAACTAGCCAAGGGAAAGAGTTGCTCTCAGGACTGTAAGGCGGGTTGAAACGCTGCAAAAAACTCGTAATAAAGCTTGTTAGAATAGTGTTAATGGAGTTCATAGCCAAGAAAACTATAAATGAAAACTTCATTTTGCTTAAGTAAACAGAGAATGAAGTATTTAATATGTCAGTAACGGAGATTTTTAGAGCTGATCCGGAGCCCATTTTTCTTAAACACTAATTTAAGGTAAATAAAATTTGAAACTATTTTAGATTAATGTCCTTTATAGAAGTAGCTGCTGGCGCTATTTCTTCACATATTCACGAAACTTCTTGCCACAGTGCTCATAGAGCTTTATGTGAACCTTAGGACCCAAATCCCATTCTTTTACAAGCTTCGCTTCCTGACCACAGACTGGACACTTCACTCTTTCAACCTCCAAATACACTCTAATTATAGGCGCCGGCTAATATTTAAAATTTAAGAGAGGCTGGCTAAAAATTCCTTAATAGGCCTCAAAGATCACCACGAATTCCTAGGGATATGACAGAGATAATAAATAAGTTTTTGTGTTAAGTAAAGATTAAATTCTTCTCGAAAATTATATAGCGCGGTGTTCGTATGGTTGAGGAAAACGTTGGAAAGGGGCTTGAAACTATTGCAAATATATTGAGACTACATAGTATTAGATCAACCACAAGGGCTAGATCTGGCCATCCAACGAGCTGTTTGTCAAGTGCCGAAATTATGGCGGTATTATTCTTCAGCGTTATGAACATAGATCCAAAACACATAGATTACTTGGATAATGATGAGCTCATTTTATCTAAAGGCCACGCAGCTCCAATTCTATACGCAGCCCTTGCTGAAATAGGGGTATTCCCAAAAGAGAAGCTTATGACGTTGAGGCAGTTTGATTCCGAGCTTGAGGGGCATCCTGTTCCCAGAGTTAAGGGAATAAGGGTTGCAACAGGATCTCTGGGTCAAGGATTATCTATAGGCTTAGGTATGGCTTATGCCAAGAGACTCTTAGGTATAAATAGAAAGGTTTATGTCCTTCTCGGCGACGGGGAGGTTGCTGAGGGCTCGGTTTGGGAGGCCCTTAACCTGGCAGGTAAGCTTAAACTATCAAATCTTATTGCCATACTGGATATGAATAGGCTGGGTCAAAGCGAGCCAACAATGTTCCAATGGGATTGGGAGGCATATGCTAAGAGGGTTGAAGCCTTTGACTGGAATGTTACCGTGTGTAATGGACATGACGTTAAGGACTTGTTGAGGGCTTTCGACGAGGCGAAGAAATCCGATAAGCCATTCTTTATAATTGCGAAAACCATTAAAGGTAAGGGGGTAAGCTTCCTCGAGAATGTTGATGGAAGACATGGAACTGCTCTTAGTGAGGAGGAGCTAAGCAGAGCTGAGAAGGAAATACTCCCAAAAATAAAAGACATTAACTTTAAGCCACAAAACTTTATAGAGGCTAAGGTTCCGATTGAATCACGTAAAAAGTACTCAATTAGAACCGAGTATAAAGTTGGCGAGATGATCGCGACAAGAGAAGCTTTTGGCAGAGCCCTCGTTAAGCTCGGTGAACAGAACGAGAAGATGATTGTCCTGGATGGTGATGTCAAAAACTCCACATTCACAATATACTTCTTTAACAAATTCCCGGAAAGGAGCTTACAATGCTATATTGCGGAGCAAAACATGGTTGGAATCGCTATAGGGCTCCAGACACATGGCTTTGACGTCTTCCTCTCATCCTTCGCATGCTTTCTATCAAGGGCTCATGATCAAATAAGGATGGCTGCCTATTCAAGGGCGAACCTAAAGATAGCTGGCTCACATGTAGGAGTATCGATAGGAGAGGATGGGCCGTCCCAGATGGGGCTGGAGGATCTCGCATTATTCCGCGCAATATATGGAAGCATCGTCCTATATCCATGTGACGCTGTGAGCTGCGAAAAACTCACATGCGCTATGGCAAATTATGAGGGCATATCCTACATTAGAACAACTAGACCTAGAACCCCTGTTATCTACGATAATCAAGAGGAGTTCCATATTGGAGGCTCAAAAGTTCTTAGACGTAGCAGGAATGATGAGGCAACTATTGTAGCGGCTGGGATAACGGTCCATGAAGCCCTAAAGGCTTATGAAAAGCTGAAGGCAGACGGCATCAATGTTAGGGTTATAGATTTATATTCGGTCAAACCGTTAGATGTTGAAACTTTGGTCAGAGCCGCTGAGGAGACAAAACATATAATAACAGTTGAAGATCATTATCCGGAAGGCGGGCTTGGAGAGGCTGTGGCATCATTGGGAATAAAAACGCACATATTGGCAGTTAGAAAGATGCCGCATTCCGGGAGACCGGAAGAGCTCATGGCTGAGCAGGGAATAGATGCGGCTGGCATGGTCAGAAAAGTAAAAGAGCTCGTATCGTATCCCTAAAAGGTAGCTGATTTAAACCACGGCAAATCTTTGAGGGGTATTTCAGTAATTTTTAAGCTTGTTTTCACGGCGAATTTCATACCCGCCCTCAAATCTCAATAGCTACTTGCCGCTATAGGAATGAGGAAAGGATAATAGTCAAAAGTGTCCAGGATCAGTGACTAACTATGAAGCCCTTTTTCCCTTAAAACATTGAATTTTCAGAAACATTCTCACAAGAAAGCCTACAGGGAAAGTTAGATGGGCTGTTCCAAGACCCATCATAATCATTTCTAAGAATCCTTTTTTCTAAGAATCTTTTCCTGAAAGGTAGATCCTATAATAGGAAATGAGCAGTACTGCGCTCATCGGCGATAAACTTATACGTAATGAATCTCATCCAGCAGCATAAAAGATACTACCAGAAATAGGGAAGCGAATATGTGTGTTATTCCTGATACTTGTATAAGCAGCTGCCTTAACTAGGCTCTTAGCGTTCGCCCTAATTTAATTGACAAATACTCTGAGGCTGCCACTGAAAGTGTTTTTATGGTGGAGTGATTTTTATTGCCTGCGTTGGGCATTGTGTCTCGCATGCTAAGCATTGTATACATTCTGTCTCCCTTACAGGGTCTGATTTCTTCTCTGAAGCTGGGTGGCCTGGAGCCTCAGCCCACTCATACACGCCTACAGGGCAGACATCTATACACGTTCCACAGCCCTCACATATATCCCAGTCAACAGCAACATTTGTTCCATGAATCCCAAACTTTATTGGAGGTTCAATAGGTCCCCAAACAGCATGCCCCCTATGGTTATCAACAACCTTTCTCTTCTTCTGAAAATCAGGATCTATTGGCATCACTATCACCAAATATATCCTCAATAGGAATTAACATATTAGCGTTTGCCATCTACGCAAAGAGAGTAAAGGATATAATTACGTAACAAACGATAAAAGTAATGAAAAGCGGGGGTGGCAGAGCCAGGTCAATAGAAAAATCCGGCCAAATGCGCGGAGCATATGGTGAACACACCATATGCGCGTAGGACTCAAGGTCTGAGATAGATGGGGTATCCCGTCCCGTAGGGGTTCGTGGGTTCGAATCCCACCCCCCGCACCATTTTAC
>Ga0209394_1000206_pt1 | contig 54764 bp, 51 predicted proteins | sample JNZ201metaG_FD_184122 | JGI IMG/M metagenome (GOLD analysis project Ga0209394, IMG submission 184122) | Hot spring microbial communities from Jinze hot spring, China to study Microbial Dark Matter (Phase II) - JNZ 20120812A (SPAdes) (version 3) ...
CTGCTTATAGTCATCATGTCCACGTGAAGCTTCTCTACATCTATGGGGATCCAGCTATATGCATCAGCAGCATCTGTGTGGAAAGCTGCATTTGGGTTAGCTGACTTAGCTACATCAATTAGTTCCTTAAGCTTCTGTATACTTCCAATTTCGTGGTTCACTAACTGTACGCTCACTAAAAGAGTATCTCTATCCACATAGTGCTTGAATATTTCTGGATCCACAAATCCACACTCGTCTACTGGAACTCTTTGTACCTTGAGTCCAAATAGCTCTGAAGCATACTCCGCTGGAAAAATCACGCTTAAGTGCTCTACTGCTGACACAACTATCTTCTCCCCTCTACGCCTATTATCCTTCCTAGCTACAAAGCCAAGTATAGCTAAATTATTTGCCTCAGTTCCACTGTGCGTAAAAGATACTTCATCAGGGTCTGCAGCTCCAATAGTTTCAGCCACTAGCTCCTTTGTTAAGTAAACTTCCTCTAATGCCTCCCAACCAGGCTTGTGAGTAATTGATGGATGGCCATAGCCTCGTTCATTGAAGAATGGCAGCATTGCTTCTACAACTTCTTGCGGAATCCAGTTGCTATTCTCAAGATCGAAATATATCTCTCTCACTGGCCGACCGTGCTCCCTGAGTAATTCCCTCACTTTACTTGAAGCTCTCAATAGTTCATCCCTTCAAGCTCTTTTAGCAACTACAGACTTAAGGCCTTCATTTACCTCCCTTACTTCAACTACTTTAAACCCATGTCTATTTAAGTAGAGAACAACTACTCCAATAGGTATGTCGCTTGGATTAAATACTATTTCCAATTCTACGAGGTCTTTAGAGGCATATTTTACTGCCTTCATTAATCTAGCTACAGGGTGATCGCTGCAGCTCCTATCGTTAACCCTAAGATCTATTTTGGAAGCACTCATCTTAACTCACTCATAGCTGCCTTCATAGATCTATAGTATCTTTCAATAATTTCCTCTTCTTCAAGGACTTGTTTCTCTTCCTGTGTGAGCTCTTTTGGAAGCCAGTCTGGCTGAGATTTATTCATATAATAGGCTCTTATGGCTCTCTTTAAAGCTCCTACAGCCAATACGCTGCAGTGGTATTTTATTGGTGGAAGTCCTCCAAGCTCGTCAGAGATCTGCCTCCAAGAGATCCTCCAAGCATCCTCAAGGCTTTTGCCATTTATTAACTCGGTCAATATGCTTGCTGCAGCAATGTTAGCTGCACAACCATAGCTTTCAAAACTACTCCTCTCCACTATATCTCTACTGCCATCACTTTGAACCTTTATGTACAGCTTTATCATGTCTCCACAAGCAGGACTTCCAGCACTTTCAATTACTGTTGCATCATCCATTTTCCCCAGGTTTTTTGGATTTTTAAATAATTCAAGAACTTTAGGGCTATATAGTAATGGTATGCGCGTACTCAACGCAACTCCACCTATAACTCAGTTATATTATGTATAACACGCTTATAAATTTATAGAAGTAATGAACGATCGTTAGAGAAGCTCTAAGTAAAAACACTAGCTTTAGTTGAAAAACTTATTCTCAATAAACTACGTTACACCAAGTCTTTTTTTAAGCTCTTCTATCCTCTTACTAACTTCATTTAATTCAGCTTCTAAGTCTTTTTTCAATGACTCTAGGAATCTAAGTTCTTCCTCAGGGCTTGGAGGGCAGCAGCAAGCCCATGGTGGCGGTATATGGTAAAACCAATGCCATGCTATAACCCAGTGCTTATACTTCCACCAAGGTCTCCACATATTGCTCACTTCTGTGACCTGTTTCAAAATTATATATAGAGGTTTATAAACTTATGTATAGCTAAAATTAAGGCCAGCAGTTGTAGGTGACATTCATGAATGGGTGTTGTTGTAGGCAAAAGCGTGGAAAGTTCGGCAGAAATCCAAAGCCTGTTACAATACGCAGCATCCCTCAGATCAGTGTACTTAGGCCTGAGCCGTATTGGTGTAAGAAAGAACCTATATACCTTGATTTAGCTGAAGTAGAGGCTTTAAAACTCATAGATGTTGAAAAGCTCTCGTTTAAGGAGGCCGAACAAGTAATGGGTGTATCAAGGACTACTGTCTGGAGACTTGTAAACAGCGCTAGAGAAAAGATAGCTAAGGCGATTCTCGAAGGTAGGGAAGTGAAGATAATAAAGCCTGAAAATACTTAAACTCCTTAAATTAATCAACGTAATAAGTCTTCAATGCATTAACTACATCTACTTTAGGTGGAAAAGTCTTCAACGCATTAACAGCTACTTCAATGAACTTCCATTTGTCAGAGTCGTAAATCTCTATTAACTTAGTTAATTTATGGCTAAACTCACTGTAATCCATTTCATCTATTTTGACAGCTCTAGGATCGTTGTATATATCTATGAATTCACTTAAGTTCTCTCCAAACAGCCATCCATTACTTCCATCATTAATTAGCTCTAAAGCCCCTCCATCCCTGGATGAAAGAGTTGGTGTAGCATTCACGCCTGCCTTCATATAGCTTGTGCCACAAGCCTCCCAACCACTGAATGGTGTGAATAACAACAAGTCTACGCCCCTAAGTATAGTCTTAGCCTTGGTTAAATCATAGTCATGGATGAAAACAACATTTCTTAACCTCAAGTGAAGCTTTCTAAACTCTCTTGCATACTTTAAGCCATCTACATCCATTGGATGAGGTTTTCCAGCCAATACGAAGAAAGCCTTTGAATCAGGGTTTTCAATGATGTACTTAGATACGAAGTATGGCCTCTTGTACTTAGCGAGCCTCCTAGGCCAAGCAATGACTATTCCTTCCCCGAGCTCTACATCACTTTTATAGTTCCTTATTAAGCTCTCCAGGCTCTTTTTAGCTTCCCTCTTTACTTCTACAACAGTGCTTTCATCAATAGAGCCCTCTCTAAAGGCTTTCAGCAGCTTTGGATGCATCCATCTATTTAAGTCAATGCCATTAGTTACGTAGCTTATCTTATCAATATAAGTTGGAAACAACTGTTTCACTAATGAGTGTTGTTTAGCTGATACAACAAACGCTTTCTTCACTTTGCTTAAGGCTAGCTCCGTTAGTTTAACGCTATTACTGATATATGCTCCAAACTCTCTTGAGACTAAGCTCCCTGGGAAAACAGGGTGCCCCCAAGGACCTGGGGTATGTATAATTAACCTATATCTATCCTCTAGCGGTAGAGTTAAGAGTAGAAGCGACGTATGTGGCTCCTGTAGATCTATAATGCTTATGTTTTCAACACCTATTCTCTCCCTAATATAATATGCTGTTGCTTTAGCTAAAAAAGAATATCTTAAGAATTGGTCTTCAATGCTTGTATTCACATATGCTTGCTCAGTAAGTACTCTAGCCCACTTAGGACACACTGCTTCAAATAATATTGCTACAGCTGAACCACTTCTATAAATCCATGGACGTACAATTACTTCCTCACCTCTCAGGCTTATGTTAAACTCTTCATCAACTAATAGTTTCCTTAGAGCACTCAAGGAGTGTTTTTGTGGAATGGGCACTGGTGTTTCTCCATCAAAAACATAGTCTACGTAGCCTCTTCTATACATTATGCTAAATACGACGTACTCTAAGCCCATTCTTCCAGCTGTATAGAACTTGTCCCCTTCAAGTACTCCTAAGCCTCCTGCATAAGTATAGAGCTCTTCTAAAGCTATTTCTGGTGTAACGCTCACTATGACCATTAAGTTCACCACATAGTAATCGCTCACGCTAAAGATTTATTCTTATCTACGCTACACTTTAGTGAACTTAAAGTGAATTTAAACTACTCCTACACTACTAATTATTAATGAACTCTATGGTGTATGCTTTGCCTGTAGTAACTGTGTGGAAGTGGGATTTAGAGAGGCTTTTAAGAAGGGAGTTGAGCCATAGGGAAGTAGTGGAACTACTCCCTAAACTTAAATGCGAAGTAGAGGAATTCTCCGGAGATTTAATAACTTATGAAGCACCTCACGACAGGCCCGATTTATTCAGCGCTGAGGGTCTTGCTAGAGCCCTTAGATCGCTAATTACAGGCGAACCACAGTACTTTAATTTAGTTGATCGAGGGCTTAAGGCTTTTAACTACGGAGTTCCGCTAAGGCCCATAGCAGCATTTGGAGTAGTTGAAGACCTTGAGTTAGACGATGAAGCAGTTTCTCAAATAATGAATTTACAGGAGAAACTTCATGCAACTTACTGTAGAAATAGAGCTAAGGCAAGCATTGGAGTATATGACTTAGATAAGGTAACTCTACCAGTGAAGTATGTTTTAGCGGATCCCGATTCAACTTACTTCACTCCCCTTGGAGAAAAGAGGGGGATGTCTCTAAGAGAGATCGTGAGTGAAACAGAGAAGGGAAGAGTTTACGGTCACATAATTAGCAGTTGGGAGAAGTATCCGCTAATAATTGATTCAAGCGGAGTCATCTTAAGTATGCCTCCAATAATTAACAGTGATGAAACTAAAGTCACAGGCGAGACTAAGAGAGTCTTGATAGATTCAACAGGTGTTGACTTAAAGACTGTTCTAGACATGGTTACAATAATGGCTACTAGCATTGCTGAAAGAAGCATTTCTAGAAAAATAGTTTTCGTAGATACATATACTTCAAATGGAGGCGCAGTAAGAGCGCCTAGGGCTTCCCAAGGAGTCCTATCCATAAACGTAGAAGATGCTTCAAGCTTACTCGGCTTTAAAGTGGACTCAAGTTTAGCGGCAAATTCTTTAAGCAAGATGGGGCATAGAGTGCTATCAATTAGTGAAAGTAATGTAGTAGTAGAAGTTCCTCCACATAGAATCGATGTCATAAGCTGGGTTGATCTTGCTGAAGACATAGCTATGGCTGCTGGCTATGCTGAAATAGGCAAGATCGCCTTTGAGCTCCCGCCAGCTCACCACCCTGGAAGAGTACATCCATTAGAGCACTTATCTAGGAGGATAAGGCACGTATTCATTGGAATGGGGTTCATAGAGGTAGTTAACTACATGATGAGTAATCCAAGGGCTCAGAACGAAGTATTTGGATCTAAGGAGCCATTAGTAGAAGTTCTTAATCCAAAAATGGATAAGTATACTTGCTTAAGGAGATGGCTTACTCCAGGTCTACTAGAAGTTATTCAGGTAAACCAGGAGAGAGCTAAGGAGATCGCTATATTTGAGATAGGAGATGTCATAGTAGTTGATTCAAGTAATGAAATCGGTGCTAGAAGCGAGAGGAGAATAGGGTTCGCTATATCAAGTAGTGAAGCTACTCTAACTGATGGATTGGCCGTACTTAAGTCCCTGGGAGATACAATGGGGTGGATCGTGGAGTTTAAGGAGAATGCTATTACGGGGTTTATCCCTGAGAGAACCGCTAGAGTTTTCATTAATGGAGTTGAAGCTGGGTTTATTGGAGAAATAGATCCAAGGACTTTAGTAAATTTAGGAGTTCTAAAACCTGTAGTAGTTTGTGAACTATGCTTAAATAAATTGCTTTAAGTATAATTATTGCCCTCTCTGCTTATAGGAGCTATAGAGAGTATGTTGCTTGACTCAGTCACAGTTACTGATGCAACTCTCCTTCTACTATAGATCTTTATGCTCCTTACATGCACTACGTACTCTGGATGCTTTAAGCTCACGGGTCTATTTATATTGCTTGCAATAACTCTTATGGCATCAAGACTGTGTGCTGGAAGCCCTGTCTCCCTCCAATACAATCTTCCACTTAGCGTTACTCTATAAGTCCTTCCAATGGGTATTTTCTTATCAGCAAGCTGCCATGACTTTTCTGCAACGTCTTCTACATAAGGTTCTACTACTGAATCTATTGGGATCACTCTATAGATCATTCTAATTTCTTCAGATCTCTTTCTGAACAATTCTATGGCTCTATATGGGTCCTCAACCTTTAGTAAAATTATGGAGGGAGCTGAGTCGACAACTGAGAATTCTCCTAATACGTCGAGCAGAATGCTGTAGACGTACCTATAATTCTCAAATCCTGCTTCAAAAGTTACAACTAAATTGAAGTCATTGCTCAAACTATAGCACTCCCCTAAAGTACTTCGTTAAGGGAGATTTTAACACTTATCCACATGATCGCTTTAAAGCACTGACATCTATAGTGGAACTTCCTTGCCACGGATCCACAGATCTATGGTTTTCGAGAGCCTTAGTTCGTTAATTAACCTCCTTACCCCCTTGAGTAGGAGCCTGAGAGTGGGGTTATTGGTAAGGTGTGAATTAGCTTCATTAAGGTGATTACTTACTTGAATTGCATGGGAAAATTAAAATTAAATATTTAAACTTCAACTTTGAGTACCCTACATATGGTGTTATTTATGAATAACGAAATTTCATTAAAAGAATTCATTGAAGCTTGGAAAGAGCTTGAAGTTAAGGAAGCTAAAAGAGGTTTTAAAGCTCATTTAGCAACATACATCATCATCAATTCATTCCTAGCCTTCATTAATTTATGGACTAGCCCAGGCATTATATGGTTTGTATGGCCTTTGGCTGGATGGGGGGTTGGAGTAGCTTTTCACGCATACTTCGCTAAATCGTCAGAGGTCGCTAATTCTATAGAATCAAAAGCTTTACAAATAGAAGCATATGCAAAAAGGAGGAAGGCGAGAAGCGCTTAAAGCTCGTGAAAAATGTTGTAAAGTTCTATAAGCGAATCACTTGAGTTGATGTGTAATGATAGTAAATAAATAGGTATGAGCGTTTAAGATATCTTTATCCTCTAAAGTAACGTCTCATAAGTACATGGGGAGAAAAGCTAGAGTTAAGAAACCGTAAGCGCTAGCATGGCTAATCATATGTTTGGATATGGTTTTGATGCAGTTATACGATCGCCTGGTGCATTAATAGCGCTTCTTCGCAAATTCATATCTTTTTTGATTCACCAAGGTTTTAGTGAGCAACCCCTCTTCGTGGTGAATGGGTTTGAAGGCTATAGCGCTTGGCTGCAGTAGCGTAGACTCGGAAAGTATAAGTAGTTATTAGAGCATAGAGCTATAGGCATTATTTAGGCAGATATGTGGTATTAGCATATTCAATAGCACTGCATGAATATCTTAATATTTAAGGAAGGAGTAATTAAATTATTTAATAAGTTACGAAATGCTATTTATGGAAAAAGTAATTGCTTTAGAGAGCTCATGATGGCGGGGGCGGTGGAGCACGTGCTTCTGGTTTCCAAGTAAGCCCGAGAATCCCACCTATTAATCCCAGAATAAATCCTATGATGAAACCCCCTGTTCCTCCAACAAATAGGCTTAGTATAGAGAACACTAGTACAATGATTGAACCTGTTTTGACTTTTTCAGGCACCCCAGAATTGATCATAATAGCTCCCACTATTACAATTATGCCGAAGACAAAGCCTAGTACACCAAGTATTATTATTAAGCCGCCTAGCCGGCCTAAACCAGGAATTACTCCAAATGCTCCGCTAATCACAGCACTAATAACGGCAGCAACTAAACCACCAATGATGATGAATATTCCACTTACAAGAGATAATACAAATGCTGCTGTAGGTTTTTCACCCAATCTATACGCCTCCTAGTAGATATGGATTTTAGCTAAAATAAACCTATCTATTTACTCATATAACACCTTCTATTCATTTTCTGCACAGAAATTAAAGCCATAATTCTGAAAATATATTCAATAAGTAAATGTTATGCTTATCTATGAGCTTAACATTGAACTATGTATAGAGGATTATGTCAGCATAGTAATAAGGTGTTTAAAAAATGTTTTACACTTAGTTAAATAGTGAACAATAGCTATTGCTATGCTTTCTCTATTAGATCTTTCATATATCTGACTGCGAGACGCGCCAAACGATCTACTTCTTCAATACCTTGAAGTTTTCCACCTTTTACTACTGGCGTACATACTTCGTAGGATAAGTATCCTCTGTATCCGATTTTCTTTAGTTCTCTAATGAAAGCAGGGTAGTTAATTATTGAGCCTCCTGGAGGCGTTAGTCCAGGCATATCATAAGGTACTTGTACTACTTTGCCTTCAGGAGTTTCTTCAAACTTAGCATTAAAGTGTGAGTGCACTATATAGTCTTTACATGCTTGAACAGCCTTAGCTATGTACTCATCGCTTTGCTGCGTAAATTGATCAAAGCACGCTAAGCCTATATCTAAGCTTATCTTTAAATACTTTGATCCTACTTGTTTAACTACATCTAGAGTATCCTCATATCCAAGCCTTACAACTGGGCCATGGGTTTGGAGAGCTAGAGTTACTCCATAATCTTCAGCCCACTTAACAGCTTCTCTTAAACACTCAACAACCCAGTTCTTTCTATCCTGTAAAGTACAGCCAGGATAGTTCCACGTATGTCTTGAGAAATCATATGTTCCATGACCGTTGTGAAGAACTGTCCCCATCCAGGCAGCAAAAACTCTGACGATCGGGGCCTCAAGCCAGCTTGCAAGCTTTATCTGCTCTCTAAGCATTAACAGTTCATTTTCCCGCTCCTCCATTATGGGGCTAGCGAAGTTAGTGTAACTAGCGAAAGCTACTATTGGTAAGTTTTCTGAGTCAGCTAACTCCTTTACCTTCCTGCATTTCTCTCTATCCCAATCCAGTGGTGAGGCGTGAGGTCTCTTACCAGCTATTTCAATGCCCTCATACCCCATGGCTTTAGCCTTAGGAATGATCTCTTCAATAGTTAACGGCTTACCCGCATACCAAATACCTGTATAAGTAATTGTATAAAGGCTCACCTTCAATTCAAACACCCAATGCTTTCAAATAAGTAAAGTATAGTGAAACATATATAAGCGTTTCAAATATAGATAGTATCATGATCATGCGCTCCGTAGACGCTTGTACTCGCCAAAATTTCAAAGATCCTTAATTTTCTCAAGATATGGATTAAAGTTAGAATGAATTCGTACATGATTAAGGATCTCTTCGTATGTAGAGGATTAAGACATAATAACAGTTGAGAAGTAAGCGATATTAAAGAAACTAGTTCATGTAAAAAATATTAGAAGTAGAAGGCATTAATGGATGTACTTAATTTCTACTCTACTTCCTATATTCACCATACTTAAGTACAGCATTTATTAGAGCTATTAAGTTAGCGTTAGGAGTTTCAGGCGGTATTTCGACAACACCTGTAGTCAATATAAGCCCTCCTCCAGGCGACGTATCTTCAATAAGCTTTTTAACATACTCCTCTACTTTCTCTGGAGTAGCGTGCAGTAGTAGTGAAACAGGTATTCCGCCAACTACGCATGTATGGCCTTCCAAAACTTTTTTAATCTTCCTAATGTCTCCTTTCTCAAATAGTCCAAGACCCCACCCCTTCGGTAATTCAAGTAGGGTCTCTAGATGTGGAGTATGATCGCCCTCAAAGAATACAAACGACTTTATTCCCCTATTAAGTAGCTCAATTATTATCTTCTTTAGTGCAGGCCAGTAGAATTCATTGTAAAGTTTAGGCGGCAGCATTTCATTTAAGTGCAGAGGTATAAGTGCTAGAGTCGGCGCAGTAGGCTTTAAGATAGAGTATGAAGTCAACGTCATTTTAAGGACCGGCTCAAGTAGTGATTCCACTGCATGCCTTACTTTATCTGGAAGCCTATAGCAATCCTTCATTACACCCGTCGGATGTCTAAGAAAGTCGCTTATAATATCCAATGGACATGCCGATAATATGAATGGAATTGATGGATAGCCTATCTTAGCCATCTCCTTGCCTAAGCTAGATAACTCAATTTGAGCTCTTTTAGCCTCTATACCGAGTCTAATTAAGGCATTTACATACCTAGGCGTCCCCGGCTTCCCTAAGTTTGTACACACTCTTGGAAGGATTTTATCTGCAATGAAGTCTGCGGGATTATTTATAAGTTCATCATATTCATCGGGTTTCATGAATTCTCCGCCAATGAATTGAAATGGTACATTCTCTCTCAATTCTCTCCCAGGCCACTTAGTATATTTATCGCCGAGAACATCGTGCATGGGACCAGTTAAGTGCACCACTATGTAGACAAATGGAGTGAAAGCCTCAGGATCGTTAGATAACACTATGCCGAATATGGAGCCGTTTACTCCAACAGACGATAAGAATAAGTCCACTGGAAAATCATTAGCTGCTTTAACAGTAGCTTTTATTAAGACATCGTAGTTGAAGTAGATTTCACTAAGCTTATAGTACTTAGCTAATAGGTGATTGCTTGATGTAAAGATAATTAGTGGAACTCTATCAGGTTCCTTGAGTTCAACGGCTTTCCAAAACCTTTCATATCTTTCTTTAGCAACTATTTCAGGCTCCTTTAATTGCCTCTCTCTAAGAAGATCAAGGGGCTCCATACTCTTACCCAATATTTATTCTTAACACTTTGTCCATTTAAACATTGTTCGTACATTCCGCCATTACATGGTTTGTCTACAAGTTATTCCTACAGGGCTGTTTTCAATGTTTCCAGGGAATGTTTATAGAGTTTGTAAATGATTATGATCTTTTAAGCTCTACAAGTTTTAATACTATGATGTATGCTAATGCTGCATGCCTGTTCGAACAATACTTCTCTATTATTGCTCTGCGCTCTGGTGAACTAATTGTCCCTCTAGGGTCTACGTATGCTATTTTCAACTCGTAGAGGGGGCGCTTTCATGGTTGCTATCTCAATGACGGTATTTCTGAATATGAATGCCCTGTAGTTGTAGTTCTCGTGCTTCCTTTCACTGCTCCTAACCTACACTAGCTTGAGTTTCCCGAGAATATCCTGGTTTTCCAGGGTCATGTAATGAGAGATACCTAAACACTTCATGTATACACATACCTATAACGCTTCCATCTCTTCTACGTGGATACCCTCTGAAAGTATTTGTAGAAGGATGTGTTGTCAACTTTAACAAAACCTATGTAGCCATAGGGATCAAGTGTTTGCTCAAATGAAGTTCCAAGCTATTTAGTGAGCCTAGTCTTTATTAATTCAATTACTTCATTAATGCATTCACTTATTTCTTCTGACGATGCTATATAGGGTTTTTTATTCTTTCTCCATATGAATGCTCTATAGTTAACTTCCCCCATTTTACTGTTTAAACACTTAAACCTCATTAATGCATCAGAAACTCCGCACTCTAGACTATAGGACAACCTATTTGTATAAGCCCCAATGCGTATAACTAGCTTTCCCCGCTTCCTTAAGTAATTCATCTCGTTATAAAGCTCTCGAATGTGCTGACTTGGCTCTACAGCATGTCTTGGTATTTCAATGCCATGGAATACCACTACATCAAACTCTTCACTATTGATAAGGCTTAGCTCTCTAGCTGTAAGCTGGGAGATGCTATATGAAAAGGGGTTTAGGCTTCTGAACACTACGTACTTATCAACTATTTTCTCAGCCGCTGAGCTTTCAATGCCTTGAATTATGAGTCTCCCTACAATAGACTCCCTAATGGATTCTGGAGGGTTCCTGTAACTTATGAACATAGTCCTTAAGTCATTTTGAATAACTATGCCTAATGCAAACATCAGTGAATCAGGGCATTCACAATCTGCTGGATATACAATGTTAATCACTTGACCTCTATGTATGTGATCAAGAGTTTTCCTCAATAGATTGCATGGTAAATGTAGTTTCCCTCCTTCACGCCCTATTTCTTCAAGTACTGTAGGCAACCATACTTCAAATCCCTTGCCCTCAGTTATTGAAAACGGTATTTCAGCTAATGTTACTGGAACTCCTCTAATTTTTCTAACTTCAAGTACTCTAGTTAAAAACCCCTCTTCCACTCTATGCTTAAGGAGTAGTACTGCATCAGCTATAAACTCAATACCTCCTAGCTCAAGCTTCTCTAAGCCATAAGGAACTTCTGCAATTAAAATAACTAAGCCATTGAATACTTGAGGTAAGCTATAAAAGAAGTTTTGAAGCCAAGACCTCTTGCTAGCATCATCTCTAGCGACTTCTAATAAGGCATTAATTGAATCCACTACCAGTATATCGAATTTATTGCTAGATAAGAGTTTATTAAGCATCATGGCAACGCTTTCAATGTCGAAAGATATGGGGAGCTTAACGAATTTAAAGAGATTCATGGACTCAGCATTCCTTAAGTTTAAGCCCAGTTTTTCCATAAAGTTAAATAATTTATCTTTATCTTCTTGAAATGATATGTAGAGGCATTTATGCCCCCTTAAAGTATTTGCATAACATATTGTTGAGGCAAGAATAGTCTTGCCAGCACCTGGATGTCCAGCTATAACTATGAGGTAATGCGTAGGCGGAATCGAACCTCCAAAGAGCTTATCTAAGCCTTCTACTCCAAACGCCAAAGCTTCATGAGGCTCCCGCAAAAACACTCCACCTTCTAGCGCTACATATGTTTGTAGTTGGAATAAAAGTTAGGTTACTTAAGTGCATAAGCACAGTGATCGCTGGCTTACTATGCTTAGTTTTAAATAAACGTTTAAACTAGGCTTTACATATAGCTTGCAATAGAGGATGTTAAGCTATTGCATAAGCTGAACAATGAATGAAGATCGCTCTTCATGCAGCACTCATTACAGCGTCTAGAAATGAGCCCGGGGGTTTTATTACTGCTGCAATAGCTACTTCCCTACCAGGTTTCCCACCCTTATTGCTCGCTATTGAAAGTATTATGTCTATTAGCTCTTCTCTAGATGGAGCTCTACCAGTTATGAAAGTCTTTCCATTGATGTCTATTCTCGGCAGATCGGGGTTTGAAAGACCCATTGGATCATATATCCAGACGTTAACGGGTATTATGTCTATCCAAACACCATATTTGTCTAGCATTTCCTCAGCAACACTCCAAACAGTTCTAAAAGCTTCATCTCCAACGTCGTCAAAGCCCATGTAAACAGTTACTTCAACTTTAAAGACATCACTTGGCATAGCGATAAACCCCCATAGGAGTGTATACTATATTAAGGCTTATAAAAGAAAGGGTTTTCAAATTCTTTTTACTACTGTATGTAGCTGTGTATTTGCTTAAACCATACTTTTACCAACGACCGTGAAGAGAAGAGTTGAGGAAACAGTAGTGAACCGCTCTAGGTAAACTTAGAGCAACCCAGAGCGGAGAACTATTTTAGGGGAATAATTCTTGGGCTATACATGTCTTCACTAAGAGTGTGACTAGACTGGGGATAATCGTTTCAGCAGCTTATAGTTATATAATGACATAACTACAGTTAATTAAGTCACTTAGGTGAAAGCTTTAAGCCAACTATAATATTGTCAGCAGTGATAGCTGTGTTAGAAGTAGCAATCGCCTATAGAGGCTCTAAAAAATCTTTAGCTGTAAATGGTTTAGTTTTAACTGTCAGCCATCCCCAGCTTAAAGCATGTGGATCCATTTAGTTAAATGTGCTACAAATGATCTAGGCGTAGATCCTATAACGCTCAGTGCTCTAAGAACTATCACTTCAGGAGGTGTACTTCTATCAATAGGTTCAGCTCTATTAGGCTTAAATGGGACTATTAATGAAATTAGGAGCATGCCATATACACTAGCCTCAGAAATACTTAGCTATACTATTGGAGAAACAACATTTTCTATGAAGCAGTTAAAGCTATAGAAGCCTATGTAGTCGTAATAACTATGGCTATTGTACCAGTACTAGATTATTTCAAGCATATCATTAAAGAAAGAAGCGAAGCTTCAGCATATAATTGGAGCACTACATGTATATGCTTCAACTTTCTTTGCTCTAACGAGCTCCAACAGACCCCGTCTTGAATGGCAGATATTGAGTCAGCCATAGATAAGTGCCTCATTGCTAATTAATGACTTAAAGTGTTTTGTGTCAAAAGCTTGGGTATTCAATTACTTTATCAACTAAACCAGTATTGATGTATCTATTCGCTAACTCCTGTAAGTTCTTTATTAGCTTAACTAATTTTTCGCAAGCCTTCAACTTACACTCACCACATAGAATGCGGCCACTTACGCAATCATTGTATACGTCCTTTAGAGAACGATCGTCAATAACTAAGTAGTATGAGTAAAGGTCGAACACTGTGCACTTCCACGGCTCACCACCTAATTCTCTTTGTTCTTCAGCTGTAGCTCTTCCACCAGTCAGCGCCTTCATAACCTTTAACTTAACTACATCTATAGGATCGCTTAAGAATACTGCGTACTCAGGCCTCGAGCTACTCATCTTATTGCCGTCAAGGCCTCTTGTAAATTTATGGTACATTGATGAAGGCCTCTTTAACTTAAGTTCTTCAGAGAATCTATCAGCTAAATCTCTTGTAAGCCTTATGTGAGGATCTTGGTCTGCTCCTACTGGGACAAGTATGTTTTCAAAGCCTCCATACTCTTCTAATTGAAGATGAAGTATGTCCGCTGCTTGAGTTAGTGAAGCAACTACTTTAGCTGGCTCCAGAGAACCGTAAATAGCCTCCATTTCTGCAGTAGTTACCTTCCTCGAAAACATGTGGATAAGCCTGTAGTACTCACTCCTTTGATTTGTCTGGAAATAGAACTTAGTTTTGTATGGATCTAGGCCTGCAGCAAGAGCGTATGAAATGTACTCCTTAGAGTACTCAAATAGTTGATCCCTCTTAACTTTCCTCACTGCATAAGCCTCTGCATCAGCTATCACTACAGTTATCTGGGCTCCATGCTCCTGGAAGTATTTGAGTTCTTCAATTACCATTAAATGTCCTAAGTGTACATGGCCACTGGGCATAAAGCCTGTTAAAACAGCATTTCTCCCACCCTCCTTAAGTGCCTTGAGCCATACGTCTAAGTCCCTATGGCCAAACACTATCTTCCTATGGAAGAAGTGGTGGCTTTTCGGCAATAAACTGAGCACAGACTCTATAGGCGTCATTCCAAATTGCTCTATGAGCTTACCATAGTCCTCTATAGTGAAGTGTCCCCAGGGATCAAGAGTTATAGCCAATTACACCTCACCTTACTACTTATCTAACACATTAACATACTGATACAAAGTTATGTAACTAAGTATTTAAAACTACTTCAATAGCTCCAGTCATCGCAGGCACTGGTTCCTGCTCCTGAAGCTCAGTGCGTATAGTATCCATATGCAGTATTCGTAAGTTCAGAATCTAGACAACGATCACTGCATGCATTTCCACGTTGAATGAGTGATTCAGCTTTCACTACAGCCTCAATTAGATCGCTTGTAGCTCTCTTCAGTATAGCGGCATGCTTGTCCCAGGAGTGTGCTAAACCAAGGGGCTTGGCATTCATTATAGTGAAGAATGCCTTGGCTCCTTCTTCAATAAACCAAGGGGTTTCTAAGCCTAATGCTCTAAGAGATGATGAGATAAGCACTCTTATAAGCTCCCTTGCACTTACATACGGTAAACGACTGTAGATCAAGCTATATATGATGTTTGCCTCTCTCCAAACATCCGGCTTAAAACAACCAGCGTTATCCGTGCCTGGAGCAATGCTCACTCCCTTAAGCCAAGCCCTATGGAGCTCAGGCAGTCTTCCGGTAAACCATATGTTACTACTAGGACATGACACTAAGGTAATGTTATTCTCTGAGAGAACTACTAAGTCTACTTCACTTAAGTACACTCCATGGACTACGTGCCTGAGCCTAACTCCTGAGTAAACAAGGTATTCAAGTCCTCCAATAGTCATCATTCTCTCAGTCTCGCCAATGTGTGCTGCAACAACATGATCTCTAGATATTTTTGATAGCGTGTCGAGAGCCCATGTAGGTAGGTAATGTGGATTAGTTGGATTTACAACTCCTACTCCACCACATGCTTCAGCTATCCTAATTAGTTCATCGGGTTCGCTAACTCTCATAGGGCAAGCCATTGATACATATTCAATGCCTCTCTCATTCATTAACTCCCGTACTTTCCTACAAAGCTCGGGGAGCTCAATGAAGTCCCCTATAGCACTATAGAACCAGAAGTCTTCAGCAATGACATCTCTTAATGAAGCTTCTCTGAAGTTTAATTTTACTAAAGGATTTTTCACTCCTTTGGAGCCAACGTATGTAGCTAAATCGTAGCCTACGCATGCTTCTTGGATAAGTGAATCAAGTAAGTGTATGTGTGAATTAGCCATATTAGGTAAAGCTATTGAATTTCTGTAATCAATGCCTCCGCGCACCCAGCCCTCAGAAACTTCCTTTACAAATCCTCTCTCTACAACTACATGTACTTTCTCAAGTATATCGAGTTCTTTACCATACATTAAATAACCTAGATTAATTATTAACGGCTCAGTGCCGGAGATCCCTTCTTCACCTCCTCTGACTGGACTAGGACTCCTCATCGCTACTGATGTGTAGCACTAAAGGCTATTTAATTCCTTACAGCTAATGCGGGAGTACTTAAATTCATCTCTTATTAGATTATTTTAATGCGGGGGGTGGGATTTGAACCCACGTCGGCCTACGCCAGCGGATCTCTTACGCTCAGGGCCTTGAGTCCGCCCCCTTCGCCCATGCTCGGGCACCCCCGCTCTATATTTAGAAAAATGTACTAGAAGTCTTTTAAATTATTTAGTCTTCCGTCTCCCGTAGATAGTGCTTCACAAATCTTCACATTCATTGATATCGGGCCTTTACATTATTTACTTTTCACAGTTCTCTTTGATTATTTAATGCAGGACTTAAACCTATCTGCTAAGGATTTAAAGCATCACAATTCTTGAAGCTCAAGACGCGTCATTAGTAAGCTCCAAATGTTTATAAACTCGATGAGAAAAGCAAAAGAGCATGAAAGCTTATGAATGGAAATAACTTAGAGTGATTGCTTGTAACTTGAGGCAAAATAGTTAAATGCACTTAAATGCTTAACGGCATTAATTTTGTGAATACAAATAGTGTTGTGAATGCTGATAAGGGAACTGTTATGTTGTCATCTATGAACTTGTATTCAAAGTGCTCAACTATGCTTGCTATTGCTCCAGCTAGCGCTCCTGGAATACTCATTATTGCTGCTCCAAGAGGAATTGATAGAGCAGCCATAGCTAGGTTTCCAAGCCAGGACTTAGTACGTCTTTTATACACAATGTTTCTTACAACTCCCGTTACTCCATCTCCAAAAGCCATGAATAATATCGGTAAAACGCCGTACCAGTAATTGTTAAATACGATCCACGATAAAAGTATCATCAGTCCCCACGACAAGCAGAAGTGCACTTCATACGAATTGTCCTCTACTTGAAACCAGTATAGTAATCTCCCCATTCTATGGGGTATGTAAGTGAATAACGCTAAGAGTAGCGCCATAGTGAATGGAAGAATAGGTGTTTTAAAAGTAAATGGCACTAGTAAGGCCACTACTCCTCCTGCAATAACGTGTATAAGCTTCCTATTGTAGTAAACCATGTTTTTATGAGGAATACCTCTCTTTACGCCAAAATTGTAGAAAGCCCTTGATATAAAGTAGACAACTGCTATAACCCACGTAAAGTATATCGCTGTATAAGCAATCTCCCAAATACTCACCTCTGAGAGTAGGCCTATTAACAAGCTTCATCGGCTCACAGAGCTCTTAAAATAATTCTTCTCCTTTGTAAATAAAAAGTTGTCTCTACATTACGCAGCATAGTGAATAGCTCTTCTAATGCATTTACGGCGGTGTGAGTTTTTTGCCAATAGTTTTCTCTATCCTATTAGATAGTTCACTATACCACAATGGTACTTCTAAATGGCTAATGCATCTATCAGGAGTATATGGCTTTATATCCAGCACTGGAGTTCCATTAAATAGATCTAGGCCTTTTACGTATAGCACTCTTCCCTCTCTCTTAACTAATCTAACTATGGATAGAGCTATTGGATTAGGCCTCACTGGTGAATCGCTTGCAAATACGCCTACTTCAGGTAGATCATCAATAAACACTCCAAACCTCGCCCATTTCCTATGCTTAACTTTAAGCACAGCTCTATCCTCGCTGCGGACCTTATGTAAGTATGCTATTATTATTAAGTGGCTGAAGCCATTTATTTCCTCAAGTCCATCTGAATACTCTGGGTAAACTTCTATCGATCCATAGACTCCATCAATGGAGTTCTTAACTTCCTCATCACTCAACTCAACTCTTACAATCCCTATGGCTTTTAACTCAAATGAAAACACTTGTTTAGACACACTCTCACCGACTTATTCACATAGGGGATGCTCAACTAATTGAGTGTTTCCGAGTAGCATAGCAAAAGATATTTTATCGCCAGGCTTAACTCTCAAAAACTGTGATGCATCACCCATGTTTACAGCTACTTCAAGGAATCCCCATGAATTTATGTAGCATGCTAATTCTCCATATGGAACTCTACTAAAGCTCTTTTCATAAATACAAACGTACTGGCGTTCATTGTCACCAGTAATGACGTTAAGCTTAGAGCCTAATTTAGCCTCAATTAAATTAATGTGATCAGCCTCTATGTTAGTCATTACATTGCCATATAGATCTATGTATAGCACTCTGCCTTTGATTGTCTTCCCATTTAAATCATACACCGGCTTCTCAATGCTTACTTTAACTATGGAGTTTACGTCTATTTCTACACCAATATTCTCTAAGGGCACTCCTCTACTCACCCATGCAGCTATGGGGGCAAAGACGTCTCTTCCATGAAATGTACTCGATATCTTCGACAACCTATACTGTGAATCAGATACATCAAAGACTCTCTTAACACCATCTCTCTCCATAAGTAAGCTTAAACAACCATTATCAGGCCCTATCAGTATGTAATTGTTTGTCTCAACTAGTAGCGCTCTTCTCTCACTACCAACACCGGGGTCCACGACTACTACAAATATAGTGCCTTGTGGAAAGTACTTTGCTGAAACTAGTAAGTTCACAGCTGCTTCTAAAACACTGTGCCTCGTTATGCCGTGCGTAAGATCCACTATTTCTACATCAGAATTAATGGATTTTATCACGCCCTTCATAACTCCTACATAAGGATCTTTATAGCCGAAGTCAGTCATTAAGGCTATTAGCTTCTTAATGCTAATCACCAATAGAAATAATTGCGTACAGAGCTTAATTAATGAATGCAAGAAGTAGCAATGTATGGGGCTTTAGCAGCTGCTTTAAGATAGCCAAGCAGTAATTCATTAAAGTCTCTGCTTAAGTTAAATACCATTCCTTTACGAGCTTTTTTGAGTAATCGCTTCTCCCCTTAAAGTACGCTATTAAGGCTACTAAAAGAGGTATGTGAATAGCTGTAAATACGGCTAGTGAAAAAGCTTTAACTCCAAAGCCTATGGGAGTGGAAAGTACGTATGCATTGGCTAATGCTCCTCCACAACTAATAACGGCTAACACTATGCCCACTGATAGTTTTTCGTTTAAACTCTTGCCGAGAAGTAATAAGACATCAAATATTGTGGAAACTGCCATTACAGCTGAAAACCACGCAAATAATGCTGCTACAGGATCTCTGTAGAAAGACTTGTAGAGAAAGTTAGTGATGAACAACAAGAGTATAAGTATTTTAGAAATCAAAGGGTTAAGTTTTAAACGCTTAATTGAACATGCAATAACTATGGCTAAAGAGATCATGAAGATCAGCAAGATCATTGTCCTAAGCTGTTCAAAATCCATAGATATTACACCATGAGAATGTGCTTTGCATATTTGTTAAAGCCCCGCCACCTAAGCTTTGCTACACTAACTATAGATAGTGAGTAGTCCTTCACGACACTAAAGCCTCTGGACTTATTTTAGATGATAAGAATTCCCTTAGCTCTTCATAGCCAGTGTCGCTGAAGTTCATGCCTATAACCTTGTTGTCGTATAGAATGTATAGCTCCGGCCTCTTCTTAGCAACTATCTTATATTTCTTCACTGATGTATACGGCACTCTTTCAACAATGCGTGAAGAAACTGACTCTACATATCCCGACTTCAGCTTGCCTCTAATAGATCTTGCTTTAAGCCAGTGGAATACTACTACAGCTATCAGTAGCAAGATAGATAGCAATGGTGAAAAAAATATCAATGCAAAGCAAATTATTGTAAGAATTGTGAAGAGCTTAGATGAAGAGATCTTAAGTACCAATATCTCTGTTGGAGTAAGCAGGTACGAGTAAAAGAAACCGTAGTTGCCTAAGTATGATCTGGAGGACACGTTCACACCTCAATTATAATACAGCACTTATACTAGGTATTAATTTATTTGGTTTAAATAAGTCGAAAACGAGTGCTTCATACTCTATCCAACTTAGTTGTTAAAAATAAGTTAAGTAGTGTGGGCTTTCACTTCTTAAATGGAAATGTGTTAAGTAGAGCTATTGTTTTAAAGAATATTATTCCTGCTCTCCTATATGGTTAAACTATGAGGTGACTTAACTTGACTTTTTCAATAGTGGCTGTTGATAGGGATAAAAAAGATCTTGGAGTAGCAGTTGCATCAAAGTTCATAGCAGTTGGTTCAGCTGTTCCTTGGGTGAAGTTAGGTGTAGGAGCTGTAGCAACACAGGCATGGGCTAACTTAAGGCTTGGGCCATTAGTACTCTATCTACTTGAAAACAATTACTCTCCGAAAAGAGCCGTTGAAACCTTACTATCAATAGATGAGAGAAGAGAACATAGGCAGATCGGAGTAGTTAGCGCTGGAGGCGAAGCTCATGCCTACACAGGTAGTAAATGCATAGAGTATGCTGGACACATAGTAGGCGATGGATTTTCCGTTCAAGGCAATATACTAACTGGAGGAGAAGTACTAGAATCTATGGCTAAAGCTTATGAAGCCACTAAAGGTGAATTAGTGGATAAACTCTTAGCTGCACTTAAAGCAGGCGATGAAGCTGGCGGAGACAAGCGTGGAAAGCAAAGTGCAGCAATAGTAGTGCTTAGACCCTGTGGAGGCTATGGAGGATGTCTAGAAGGAGTTGATAAGTACGTCGACTTAAGAGTCGATGACCACCCGGATCCCGTGAGTGAACTCATTAGACTATTTAAGCTATGGGAACTGACGATACTTGAAAGAGAGGATCCAAGTGACGTAGTTGATTTACCTGAAGTAGCACTGGAAGTTCAGGAAGCTCTAGCAATTCTAGGTTACTATAAAGGGGATGTGAATGGAGAACTTAATAAAGAGACCACTGAAGCTTTAACGACGTGGATGGCTATAAACAACTTTGAGAACAAAATGAGAAGCGATGGAAAGCTGTGGGGAAGCATTTATAGATATCTGCTTGAACAAGCTAAAAGTGCTAAGAAACGCTAACTGTAGAGAATGCATGAGACTAAATGCTTTTTTTCAACTTCAACTAGCTTCATTTCTCTCTTACTACAATCACTTAAGGCATATGGACATCGCGGATGAAATCTACAGCCTGACGGAGGGTTCAGCGGACTTGGCGGCTCTCCAATTACTTTAATTCTAGTTCTACTTCTGGCAATAAATGGATCGGGTATAGGCACTGCTGACAATAGTACCTTAGTGTATGGATGTAGGGGTTTCTCAAATACTTCTTCAACTGGACCGCGCTCAACTATTTTACCTAAATACATTACTGCAACATAGTGGGCCAAGTATCTCACAATTCCAAGATCGTGAGTTATGAAAATGTAGGTTAATTTATCAGCCGCCTGAATATCTTTAAGCATGTTGAGTATTTGTGCTTGCACAGATACGTCAAGGGAAGAAGTTGGTTCATCTAAGACTACCAGCTCAGGGCTTAATGCTAATGCTCGCGCAATGGCTATCCTCTGTCTTTGCCCACCGCTAAATTCATGTGGATACCTATACAAGTGCTCTTTCTGCAATCCTACTCTCTCTAGGAGCTTAACTAAGTAATCATCTAGATCGATCTTTTTAAGCATTCCATGAGTCTCTAAGGGCTCCTTAAGGATCTCGTATATAGTCATTCTTGGGTTTAAACTACTATAGGGATCTTGAAATACCACTCCAGTCTTCCTCCTAAACTCCATCAGCTTTCTTCCACTGAGCTTCATTACGTCAACTCCATTGTAGATAATGCTTCCTTCATCGGGCTCTATAAGTCTTAGTATTAATCTAGCTAGAGTAGTTTTTCCACAACCGCTTTCGCCAACTATAGCTAAAGTAGTCTCTTCATATGCTTCAAACGATACTCCATCAACTGCCTTTACAAACCCCTTAATGGAGAACACGCCTTTAACTGGAAACCACTTCCTTAAGTTCCTTACTTCAAGTACTACTTTAGTTGTACTCATTACTCACTACCTCCTATAGAGCCAGCATGAGACTAAGTGATCTTTTGAATACTCCATTAGCACAGGCTCTTCATTACAGAGCTTAAATGCGTATGGGCATCTAGGGTTGAACCTGCATCCCTTGGGCAAGTCAATCATGTTTGGAACGCTTCCATGAATAGATCTTAGGCGCTCAATTTTCCTTAGGGGATTTGGCACAGCTTCAAGAAGCCCCTGTGTATATGGATGAAGGGGATTAGTAAACAGCTCTTCAATGAATGCTGCTTCAACTATTTTACCAGCATACATGACTACAACTCTATCACATACTTCAGCTACTACTCCAAGGTTATGGGTTATTAGCATCACTGACGAACTGTATTTATCTCTAAGGCTCTTTATTAACTCCATGACTTGAGCTTGGACAGTTACATCAAGTGCAGTAGTAGGCTCATCAGCTATAACGAGTTTTGGAGTATTTGCTATAGCTGTAGCTATAACTACTCTTTGCTTCATTCCCCCGCTTAATTCATGTGGGTAGCTCTTTGCCTTAGCCTCAGGATCTGGTATAAGTACTTCACGGAAGATCCTTATTGCCTTCTCCCACGCTTCACTAAACTTCATTGAGGAGCTGTGCGTTAAAACTGTTTCAGCAACGTGGAAGCCCGCTGTATAGAGAGGATCTAATACACTGCCCGGGTCTTGGTATATGTACGATATCTCCCTCCCCCTAATTTTCTTTAACTCCTTCTCAGGTAGTTTAAGTAAGTCTATGCCGTTAAATAGTACTTCACCACTAACTATTTTGCCTGGAGGCTTCACCATTCTAGTAATGGCCCTGGACATAACTGATTTTCCGCAGCCGGTTTCCCCAACAACGCAGAGTATTTCTCCTCTACGTACACTGAACGATACTCCGTCAACGGCTTTAACTACTCCAGCATATGTATAGAAGTAAACCCTTAGATCCTTTACTTCAAGGAGATTGCTTGAATGCACTCTACTTCACCTCCTTAAACTCAAGCCTTCTCCTAAACCTTGGATCAAGTATATCTCTTAGCCCATCGCCCAGGATGTTGAAGCCGAGAACTGTAATCAGTATGGCTAGCCCTGGGAAAAACGAGTACCACCACTTATCTGGAAACCACTTTCTTCCATCAGCTACCAATCTACCCCACTCTGGTGTAGGAGGCTGAGCCCCAAGACCTATGAACGATAACGCTGAGCTAGCTAGTATTACTGATCCAAAGTCAAGCGTTACTAGAACTAGCAGTGGAGTTACTGAATTAGGCAATATGTGTTTAAAGAGTATTCTCCGCGTACTTACACCCATAGCTTTAGCTGCCTCAATGAATAACTGCTCTCTTACTACAAGCACTTGTGCTCTAACAACTCTAACGTAGCTTGGCCACCAGACTATTGATAGAGCCAGCATTGCTGAGAAAAGCCCTGCACCCAAAGTAGCGCTGAAAGCTATTGCAAGCACTAAGCCTGGAAACGAGAGGAACACGTCTGTAATCCTCATGATTACTTCATCAATTATCCCACCATAGTAGCCAGCAATTAAACCTAACACTAAGCCCACTGGTATAGCTATTGACATAACCGCTAGAGACACTATTAATGAAACTCTAGCGCCAGCGAGAACTCTACTAAATAGATCTCTTCCATATTCGTCAGTTCCAAAGGGATGCTGTAAGCTGGGTGGCTGAAGTCGCTTTAATGCAACTAAGCTAAAGTCTATTTCGATAGGATTATATGGAGTGATATACGGCCCTATAGCTCCAAGGACTATGAATCCAACTACTATAATTAAACCCATCATAGTCAACGGGCTTCTCTTAACAACTTCTAAAGCCAGCCTCCATTCATGAATAATTGGCTTAGCAGATCTAGAGAGTGACATTCTATTGAACTTCTTCAGCATCATAGCCTCACCCTAGGATCAATTATGGCGTATGCTATGTCGACAACGAAGTTTGCAACTATGAATATTAGGCTTATGAGCAGTGTTGAACCCATTATTGCTGGATAATCAAGGCTATTGATGGCGTTCACAGCGTATAGGCCTATGCCAGGCCATGAAAACACTGTTTCCACAATTATAGCTCCACTGAGGAGCATGCCAAATTCTAGACCAGCTATTGTGACTATAGGTATTGACGAGTTCTTTACAACATGTCTATAGAACTTACTGTTGCTTAAACCTCTTGCTTCAGCAAAATCTATGAACTCTGACGATAGTACATCGAGTGTAGTGTTTCTAACAACTCTCGCTATAATCCCTAAGCCCGTGAAGGCTAGGGTAAGGCTCGGTAGAGCTATGTGCCTTAAATTAATGACTAGGGCATTCCAGTCTCCTGCGATCAGGCTGTCAAGTATGTATAGGCCTGTATAGCTCTGTGATGGCAGAACCCCTCTGCCTGTAGCTGGAAGTAGCCCAAGGGAGTAGTAGAAGATCCATTGTAAAGCTATTGCTAGCCAGAAAGCCGGTGCTGATACTCCTACTAATGCCAATACTCTTATCAAGTGATCTAATAGAGTATCCCTCTTTAATGCAGCTAGAAGTCCGAGAGGGATGCCTAAAGCTATTTGTATTAATCCAGCTACTATAGCTAATTCAGCTGTAGCTGGAAAATACTCAGCTAAATCTACTAACACTGGCCTCTTAGTCATAGGGGACTCTCTCCAATTTCCTGTAAATACGTCCTTTATGTAGATAGCTAACTGCTCATGAATAGGTAGATTTAAGTGATACTTCTCCTTCATTAATTCAATTACTTCAGGCCTAGCCTTTACTCCTCCAGCCCACAGCCTAGCGGGATCAGCTGGAATCACGTGACTTATTACAAATGTTAATATGAGTACTCCAACTATGGTTGGAATAAACGTAAGAGCTCTTCTAATTAAATACCTCTTTAAACCCTCGATCTTGGATCACCGTACGTGTAAGCTCTACGAGTATTAATTACAAGGATTATATTGCGAGAAGGTGTTAAAGAAAAAGTATGTGAATAAACGAGGCCATCCATGGACAAGCGCTAGCTCCTCTTCTCGCCAACTATTATGAGCACGTTCCCTAAAGTTATTTGAGTAGCATTAGACAGGTCTACGAATTGTGCTGCTTCATTAATTGATGATACTATGTGTACTTCAACTGAACTAAATGTGTATCCACCTGCCTGTAGAGGACCTGCATAATCATCTGGATCAGCATAGTCGGGTCCCCAGGCTAGTACTTGTACATCGAAGTCCCCGCTGGACAGCTTTTCATTAAATACAGGTCTTGACAACACTTGTACTTTAACGCTTATGCCAAGCACTTGGCTCCACGATGCTTGAACTAGAGTAGCTATTTGTTCAAGCTCGCTGTAGCCTTGGGGAACTATTATAGTTATGTCAACACTCCGTGGATCTATTCTTGAAGCTGCAAGGAGTTTTTGAGCTTCAGCGGGGTTAAACGTGTACTTCACTAAATAGCTGTCCTGATAGCCAAACATACCTTTAGGTATGACTCCATAGGCTTGTTCAGCAAGGTTATTGAACGCAGCTGATATTATTGAGTCATAAGGTACAGCCCATGCCAGTGCTTTTCTAAATAAATCATTGTTAAATGGAGCTTTCTCACAGTTAAGAGTTAAGTGATATAGTAAGAATGATGGAGCTACTTCAACAATTAACTTATTTACACCAATAGATACTCCCTTAACTTGTTCAACTAGAGTTGGTGGAACTAGAGCTATGTCTAAGTCTCCTTTCTTAAGCTCCATTATTCTAGTGGAGTCCTCGGGTATTAGCTTAATTAATACCTCCTCTATGGATGGCTTTCCGCGCCAGTAGTATGGATTAGCCCTCAGCCTATAGTACTGCTTATGTACCCATTCAACTAAGTAATACGGTCCAGTGCCCACTGGATGGTCATACATGTACTTATTTTCCTTACCTGCTTCAATGCCTCCATGAGCTTCAACAACCTCCATGCTAACAATGCTGGCAGGAATTGTTGCTAAAACTTGGAGTATGGCTGCATAAGGTGAATATAGTTTTAACTTAATGAATCCAGCTATATCTCCAGTGTAGTTAAAGAACTCTAGTAACTCACTGAGGGAATGAACTTCCCCGCTTCTTCCTTTGAACTCAGTCTTTAACCCTGTGGAAGCTATGGCTGAAAACTCTTCCTGGCTCATAGTCTTTGATTTTTCAACATCTATGAATGTATCTATGAGCCACGATGGATCTAAGTGCATTACAGCCACTCTTTTAAGAGAATATATTACGTCTTCAGGCGTTAGTGGAATGGTTCTATTGCTCCATGGATCATAGAAGCTTACTCCGCCTCTAATGACGAAGTACCATTCATCTCCAGCATAGTTATGTGCCCAAGCAACTGCTAGGCATGGAATAACGTAATCTGTTATATCTAGTTCATATGTAACAAGCCTTTCATATATTTGATGCAGTATAAACCAGTCAAAGCCCCAGTAAGTTACTGCTGGATCCAAACTATGTCCTTCTTCTGATTCACCTATTACTAGTGTCGTTGGATTAGGTGATTTGGGGTCTTTGCGTAAGTCATCAATTCTATAGGCTAGTGTTGGATGGAAGTATATGCCTTTAATCCAATCCCAATAAACTCTTACGTCTCTAGCCTGGACAAGCCATATTAACGACAATCTATCGTTGGAGAGCTTTTGAATGGCTTCATACAAGATTCTCCTTAAATCAGGGTCCGCAGTATATCTTCCAGCTTGAATTAATGCTTCCATAACTGGGTCTTTTAAGAAGCCTGGATTTATGTTTGAGTATGGAACTAGCTCCACTCTATCTATAGGGTTTGGATCACTGTATGATACAACAATTACTTTACTAAAGCTCACTGGAGTAGTAGTAGGTGTAGTAATTGGAGTAGTAATAGGAGTAGTTGATGTAGCTTCAGGCTTCATACTCAAGTTGCTGTAGATAAAGAATGCTAAAATTCCAGCAATTAAGAGGACAACTATAATTAATGAAATAATCTTTATAGAGACTCCTCCGGGCACTTTAGGCACCATACACACTCGTATATACTCGAATTAGGTAAGTATAAAAGCTTTACCCACTGAATATAAAATCGCTGAATGTTTAGTGACGAATGCATGAAGTATGTATTTATAAGAGTTTAATTAAACATAGTAGAAAGTGAGTACAGCTTGCCTAGTGTGCTCCTAGTAGGCATCCCCGTATATGTGTATCGCTCTACAGCAAGTAATTGTCAAGACATATGTATTGAGGCGTATTTTTGGAATTGGTTGAGCAAAGTCCATAAAGTGCTATTACTTAAGCCATGCATTAACTTAAGTAACTATATGAACTTTCGTGAAGCAATAAGGTTAGAGCCTCAAAACAGCCCTAAAGAAGTTTTAATTGAATTTAGAGAAATAGTTAGTGAAATAATTAATAAAGCTATTGTAGAGTGCTTAAAGTATTCACATACACTAGGCTTAAGTAAGTTGAAGAATTTACTTCTAATACCTACTGGCGGAAGAGCTACTGAAGCCGAGGAGAAGTTAAGGAGCTATCTAATGTTCTATAACTTAGTTAAACTAATTATCCCAGATATAGCCAAATGTTACTTAAGCAACTATGTCTTTAAGGAAACTAAATATTTAATTAGAGCAATTAACCCAACTCCCCCATACATATACTTAACGAATGGAGAAGCAGACGCCATCTATCAAGCACTGTACTCAATTAGCGCTGAATATAGGAACTCAATAAAGCTATTGATTGAGAACATTGATAAGTTAAGATACTAATAAATTAATTATTACTGTTGATAACTTAAACTATGAAACAAGTGAATAACGTTTATAAATAGTCGTTGAGGAATGATGACTATGGATAAAGTTAAGGTCGGTGTGCTGGGAGCCACCGGATTAGTGGGCCAGAAGCTTATACAATTACTATTAAGACATCCTTGGTTTGAACTAGAACTTTTAACGGCTAGTGGAGAAGTTGTGGGTAAAAAGTATAGTGAAGTAGTTAAATGGCTTCAAGGCCCATTCACTCCATCAGAGCTAAATGAGTTAATCATTAAGAACACCGATTTAAGCACAATCATGGATAATAAAGTAGAACTAGTATTCTCAACTCTTCCAAGTAGAGACGCCTTAAATATAGAAGTTGAATTAGCTAAAAGAGGAGTCATTGTAATTTCAAGCTCTGATGCAATGAAGCTTGAAGAAGATGTACCACTTCTAAACCCTGAAGTTAATGCCGATCACGTGGAGTTAATAAAGCTTCAGTCTAGAAGAGGGTGGAAAGGGGCTTTACTCAAAATCCCCAACTGCACAACAGTAATCCTAACTTTAGTTCTCAAGCCCATTATGGATGAGCTTGGTTTAAGGAAGGTAATAGTATCAACAATGCAATCGATTTCTGGGGCTGGTTTAACAGGCGTCCCTTCAATAGATATAATTGATAACATTATTCCATACATAGATGGAGAAGAAGAGAGAGTTGAAAGAGAGTCAGTTAAGATACTTGGCTCACTAGAATCCCAAGTAGTTAAGCCAGCCAATATAGCTATATCAGCTAGTTGCCACAGAGTCCCAGTTATAGAGGGCCATTTAGAGGCCATATTTATTGAAACAATTAAGGAACCCAGCGTAGAACTGGCTTTAAAAGCTCTAGAGGAATTTAAGGGAAACAAGATTAGAGCCATTAATCTCCCTACAGCACCTGAAAAACCCATTATTGTTAGAAAGGAACTTGATAGACCTCAGCCAAGGCTTGATAAATACATTAATAACGGCATGACTGTAGTTATTGGGAGGTTGAGAGTGGATAAAGCGCTTAAAGGCATTAAGCTAATAGCTCTAGGCAATAACTTGATCCGTGGAACTGCTGGAACGGGCATACTTATTGCAGAACTATTGACTGTAAAGGGTCTTGTATATGGGCTGTAAGGTCATTCCTAAACTCATGTGCACACAGCATCCAGATTCAACAATTAAAGTTAGAGTTGAAGAAGAAGTTGATGAAGCAATAGTTGGCTATACAATATACAGCTGTGGAGAAGTCATGGTGGATTATGAGGGTAAATTAACTCCATACTCTCAGCCTAAGGAAATAGTAGTTAAAGCCTCAAAAGCTGGCATACCTGTTGGATATGACTTCTTTATAACTCCAAGGATGCCCAACCCATTCATCGAAGAATTCGACAGAGCTATGCTTGCTTTAGAAGCCTCTGTGCTTGCAAACTACTATTCATCAAAGGTCTTAGGAAGTCAGGCAGTTAAATGGATAATCCTACCCATGGTTGAAGACGTTGACGTAGTAGTATTTGTGCAGAAAATCATTGGAAGGAAAGCAAAAATGCTGTCTGAAGAAACTGGTGTAAAGCTAGATGCAATCACTGTAGTGCCATTACTAGAGGACGCATTCATTCAAACGAGGGCTCATAACATAGCCTATGCCTTGACTAAAGAAATGGCTGAGGCAGGGATGGGGGATGAATGTTTAAGAGTTTTCCTTGGATTTAGCGATTCAGCTGTTAGGTATGGGCACATAGCTTCAGCTCTTGGAGTAAAGTACTCATTATCGAAAATAACGAGTTTAAGCAAGCTAGGATTATGCATTAAGCCTATAATAGGATCGGGTTCACCGCCGTTTCGCGGAGGCGTTAATAACACTGAATTAGTTCCATTAGAGGTAAAAACGTATAAAGGCTACTCTACGGTCACTGTGCAATCAGCTATAAGATACGATGTCCCTTTAAATGAGTATGAATTCTTTAGAGAGACAGTAATTAATGGAGCAAACGTTGAGCCTGATGCAGCTATAGATGAAGAGAGCTTAAGGCTGTTCATTAAGGAATCCTCAGAGAGCTATAGGAGTTTTGTTGGGAGAATCCTTAGAGGCATTGAGCATGTAATAAACTTAATTCCATCAACAAGAGATAGAATCTCATGGAGGAGCTATGGAAGGCTTGTAATAGATGGAGAGAATCAAGTAATCAATGTTCCAAGGGCAATAATGTATACAGCTATGTGGTATAACATTGGCCTTCCACCAACTCTGCTCGACTCACCATATATAGTTAAGCTCGCCAAGAAAGATCTTCTCGACGATTTACTTAAAGCTCTTCCACAGCTAGTTCACGAGTGGAGTTACGATGCCTCATTCTACGATCCAGAGATCTCTGCAAAATTCATTGGGGATGAAGGAGTGAAAACAGTTAATGAAGCCCTTGAATATATGAATGTAGACGTCAACCCAAATAGAGCCTATGTAGCAATGCTTAAGCAGGCTCAGACTGAGGCGCATGTAATTGCTTTAGGTAAGCTAAGGAAGTTCCTCGGCTAAGATCTCCTGCCGCACGCGCTCTCTAGCTTTAATGCAATGTAATTCAGCACAACTTATTGTTACTGATACAGCTCCTACGGACAGCCGCTTAACTTAATGATGCAAGAGCTTGATCGATATCTTCAATAATATCCTCTTGATCTTCTAAGCCCACCGAGAGCCTTAGCGTAGACTCTGTTATCCCAAGCTTCTCTCTGACATCTCTTGGAATATTTTTAGATGCACTAATGATCGGGTAGGTTATTAGTGATTCTGTCCCCCCGAGGCTTGGGGATGGCTTAATGATCTTAAGTGACTTAAGGAACTTCACTGCTTCACTCATTCCACCCTTTAGTTTAAACGTAACTACGCCTCCGTAAAGCCTTTTCTTAAATATTCTGTCAGCAATGCTTTTATATGGGCTATTGCTTAGCCCTGGGTAGTGTACTTCAGCTACTTTAGTGTTATCACTTAGGTACTCAGCTATTGACATGGCTGTTTTCGACGATTTTTCAAACCTCACTTCAAGAGTCTTGACTCCTCTTAAAGTTAAGTATGCTTCAAGGGGCTGCATTATTCCCCCGATAAGTCTCCTCCAGTCCCAGAGAGATTGAATTAATGCACTATCTTTAGCAATTAATGCTCCTCCAAGGACATCGTTATGTCCTGCAATGTACTTAGTTAAGCTATGTACAACAAGTACGGCTCCATTAGATAATGGATTCAGTAGTAGTGGAGTAGCAAAGGTATTGTCTACAATAAGTTTGCAGCCGAGATCTCTGCATATTTTAGCCACTTCAGTTACGTCTATTACTCTAAGCATAGGATTAGTTATTGACTCTATGAAAACTAAGTTCGGCTTAAAGGACTTTAAATCTTCAATTAATTCACTTGTTTCAGGCCATGATAGATGTAATTTAAAACCAACTTTATTCGATAGAAGTTGAAGTAGCTGAAGAGTTGAGCCATAGAGTTCCATTAAGGCTACAACTTTAAGGTCCTTATTAATGAAGTTAAGTAGAACTGCAGATATTGAAGCCATTCCACTATTAAATGCGAGCGAGTCAACACCTTCTTCAAGTTTAGAGAGAACCTTCTCTAAAGCTCTTACAGTAGGATTCTCCTCCCTTGAATACTTAAGATCAGTACCTCTATCAGTAGTTAACGTACTTCCTCTTTGCTCAAATACGGCTGTTAAGTATATTGGGGGTATAAAGACTCCAAGATCTTCATCTACGAATTCATGACCATAGATAGCTTTCGTAGACTCCCTCAATTCATTCAACCTCTCTAACTGCTTATTTCTTAGGTACTTAAATCAATTATGGTTTTCCTCATAGTATTCAGAGACTTTATTTTTGTCTGCAATTCACATGTTGCCTCTATGTATTTATAAGAGATTGCTGAGCCCTATGGGATGGAGTTCTCAGTTGCCTCGATTCCCAAGGTATCACTTTACGAATACTACCCTGCTTAACATATTGAGTTATTGAAGACACTCACAGCTCTCAAAATAGGGGAATAATGCGAGCAAGGCAAAGACTATTTTAGATTGAAAAACTTAGTATTCATAGTGTAGGTATGCGTGATGATGGTGTTTCAGAATTGCTTGAAATAGCCTTCACTAAAGTCAAGATCTCTAAAGATCTCTACATGATCAGAGCTAGCGATCTGAATACAGCTTTTTTCGAAAGTCTTTGGGAGATCCCGGAGGGAATTACGTATAATTCATATGTGCTAACCGTAAATGAGGGCGCCGTCTTGTTCGACACTGTTAAGAACACAATGGTGGATGAATACATTAGAGCTCTCTCTGAATTAGTTGATCCGAGAGATGTAAAATACTTAGTTGTACACCACATGGAGCCAGATCATAGTGGATGCGTTAAGAAGATCTCTGAACTAGGAGAACCAATAGTGCTTGGACATTCATTAGCGGGAAAAATGCTTAAGTCGTTTTACGGTTTTTCAGGCAAGTTCTCTCCAGTTAAAGATGGTGAAGAACTCAAAGTAGGTGAGTACACTCTCAAATTCATTTACACTCCGTGGTTGCACTGGCCTGAAACCATGGTTACATATGTAGATGAGATGACAACATTGTTATCCTGTGATATATTCGGCTCCTATGGAGTATTCAGTGCCACATACTATGATGAGTTACCTGAATTTGAGAGAGTGAAATACAAGTGGTTTATGAAGAAGTACTTTGCCACTGTTATCGGCTTCTATAGAGATTGGGCTATAAAAAACCTAAGTAAATTATCGTCCCTCGCAATAAATCCATTTACAGTTCTCCCAGCACATGGATTAGCTTGGAGGGATAGATATGTTAATGAAGTAGTAGAACTCTATAAGAAGTGGAGTAGCGGTAAAGCAGAGAAAGGTAAAGTTGTCATAGCTTACTTATCTATGTACGGGTTTATTAAAAGAGCAGTAATGGACTTTGCCGCTGAGCTAGAAAAGAGAGGTATTAAGACCTCAATACATGAGTTCACGGATACGAAGAGGAGTAACATAAGCGACTTGATTGGAGACATCTATGATAGTGAAATAGTTGTGTTAGCTACATCTACGTATGATGCAGATGCTTTTCCATTAACAAAGTACATTACACACCTGATCTCGAGAAAAATACCAAGAGAAAAGAAAGTACTTGTATTAGCAGGATACGGCTGGAGCCCACGCGCTGGTTTAGAGATCAAAAACATACTGACACAAGCAGGATTCAGTGAGCTAAAGATAGTGGAGTTTCCTGCAGGAGAACACCGTGAAGTATTAAGTGAAGCAGTAGAATACGTAAAGTAGAAAGTTAATAAAGGAGAAATAGGCTTTCAATGCCATACCTAAGTCTCTACTTAATTGAGTAGAGCCAGCATGAAACTCCATGTCCTTTACTAATATCCATCCATGGAGCCTCAAGTCTCTTACATTTATCCATGACGAAGGGGCACCTAGTGTGAAATCTGCAGCCTGGAGGAATGTTTATTGGATTAGGTATTTCTCCAGTTACTTTTAGCTTTTCAAGAACTCTACTACCTATAGTTGGAACCGATGAAATGAGGGCTTTTGTATATGGATGCAGAGGACTATATATGACTTCCTCTACAACACCCTCCTCAACGATCTTGCCTAAATACATTACTGCCACTCTATCGGCTACAAGCTTAGCTACAGCTAAGTCATGAGTTATGAACAACATTGAAAGACTGTACTCCCTCTTAAACTCCTTGAGTAGCTCAAGTATTGAAGCCCTTAAGGATACATCTATCATTGAAACCGGCTCATCAGCTACCACGAACTTAGGCCTCATTATCATCGCTCTAGCTATTACAACTCTTTGCCTCTGCCCACCACTTAATTGATGAGGGTATCTCTCATAGATCTCACTAGGGGGAGTTAATCCCACTCTCTCAAGAATTTCAAGAGCCTTCTCTCTAGCTTCATCGGCATCACATAATCCATGGATTATTAGGGGTTGCGCCACTTGATCTCCGACCTTAACTCTTGGATCAAGGCTTGCGTAAGGATCCTGAAATATCATTTGCATGCGAGGCCTAATTCTTTTCAAAGCGCTCTTAGACAACTTAGTTAATTCTATTCCTTCAAACAATATGCTTCCTTCAGTAGGCTTCTCTAACCCTATTATCATTCTTCCAGTAGTAGTCTTACCTGAACCACTTTCACCCACTAACGCTAACGTTTCTCCAAAACCTATTTCTAAGCTGACTCCATCAACTGCCCTTACATAGAGGCGGCTCTTCATTAACATGATTTCAGTTATAGTTCTTCTAACGGGGAAGTATTTTTTAAGGCCTTTAGCTATAACAAGGGCCTTCAAATGCCTTCACCTCTTTAAGTAAAGCCAACATGCTACACATCGATTATGCTCAACTGCAGTCATTGAGGGACTTTCATTAGTACATATACTTAGTGCTTGCTTACACCTTGGGTGGAATCTACAGCCTAGTGGAGGGTTTCTAAGGTCTGGTGGAAAGCCTGGTATGGATTTAACGATCTTTGTAGACCATAGATCTGGAACGCTATCCACTAAGCCTGCTGTATATGGATGTAGCGGTGCATTAATGATGCTGCGCGCACTTCCATACTCAACTATTTCACCAGCATACATTACGGCGATTCTATCAGCTCTTTCAGCAGCTAACGCTACGTCATGAGTTATGAGCATTATTGAAGCCCCCTTCTTTTGGACTTCTTTAAGTAAGTCCATTATTTGATCCTGTACTATTACGTCTAAAGCTGTTGTAGGCTCATCAGCTATGAGGAGTTCAGGTCTTAAAGCTATTGATATAGCTATTACAACTCTTTGCCTCTGCCCACCACTTAATTGATGAGGATAATAGTTAAGTCTATCCCTAGGTATGTTGACTAATTCAAGTAGCTCCCCTGCTTCCCTAAGTGCTTCATCCTTACTAACTCCTAAGTGTACTTGAATTACTTCAGCCAGTTGATCTCCAACAGTCCTCAAAGGATCTAGGGATGTAAGAGGATCCTGAAATACAAAGCCTATGTGCCTCCCCCTAATGCTTCTCAAAGCCTCTTCGCTGAGCTCCACTAAGTCTTTATTCATAAACTTTACCTTTCCTTCAACAATTCTCCCAGGGGGAGGAACTATTTTTGCAATAGCGTAAGCCAAAGTGCTTTTGCCAGAGCCGCTTTCACCTACAATGCTTATCCATTCTCCTGTAAGAACATTCAAGGACACATTGTCAACAGCTCTCACTACTCCAGAGAGCGTGTAGAAGTAGACCTTTAAGTTAATTACTTCAAGCAGTGCATCAGACACATGTTACACCTTTGTAGTTATTGAGAAGTAGTCACTTAAAGCTTCACCAATTAATGCAAATCCCAGCGATAAGGCAATTATCATTAATCCAGGACACATCGATATCCACCAATAGCCGTTGAGCAAGTGAGGCTGACCACTTCTAAGGTCAAGGCCCCAGTCAGGAGTCGGCCAAGTTACTGAAAGACCTAGAAAACTTAATGCAGCTTCAGTGAGTATAGCGTCTGCAACACTTAAGCTAAAGACTACGAGGATTGTTTGAGTAATGTTCCTGAGTATGCTCTTAAATACAGTTGCATCAGAGCATCCGAGAACAATTAAAGCCTCTATGAATGGCATCTGCTTCACTTTAAGAGTCTCCCCTCTCACCATTCTATAATACGTAGGCACATAAACTATAGCTATCGATATAGCTGCATTAAGTGGGCTCGGCCCTAATACTGCAGCTACAGCTATTGCAAGTATAAGTGAAGGAAAGGCGTAAATACTATCCATAATGATGCTAAGAACTCTATCAACTAGTCCACCGTAATACCCTGAGATTAAGCCTAGTGGAACTCCGAAAGCCATTGATATTGCTGCTGAAGCAGCTACTACAAAAAGCACTACTCTAGAGCCCCAGACTATTCTTGAAAAAACATCCATTCCAACGTGGTTTGTCCCCATTAAATAACTCCACGTTGGGGGCTGGAATTCTATATAAACCCTTGAAGTAGGGTCGTATGGAGCTACGTATGGAGCTAAAATAGCCATGGACATCGTGGACAAGACTATTGCTAGTCCAAGGATCAACATTGACTTAGCTGGCTGTGGAAAGCTCCTTATGAAGCCTAAAATGGGAGTGCTTAGGAAAAGAGCCATCAGTACTTCACCCTAGGATCTATTAATGCGTACATTATGTCGACAACCAAGTTCATTAATCCAACTATGAATGCAAATAAAATTACAGCTCCCTGTATTGAGCTGTAATCTCTGTACTCTATTCTTTCATAAATAAACCTCCCTAATCCAGGCCAGCTGAACGTTGTTTCAGTTAAAATAGCTCCTCCTAGGAGCATTGCTATTTGAAGCCCCATGTAAGTTACTACAGGGATGAAGGCGTTCTTAATAGCATACATAGTTACTCTATGGTCTGGAATACCCCTAGCTCTATATGCTCTAATGAAGTCTGAGTTGAGAACTTCAATGAGGTTGTTCCTAATGAGCCTTGTATAAGCTCCACTTAACACTATTCCAAGAGTTAAGCTTGGAAGCACTATGTGTCTCAGCGCATCGGTGAAAGCACTTAAATCTCCAGCCAATAGGCTATCTAGCAATAGCAATCCAGTGACTTTAGGCACATGGATTCCCGGGCTTAAACGCCCACTTATGTAGAATAACTTGAGCTTAAGGCCTAAGAGGTACTGAAGCCCCATCCCAAGGACGGGTATGAATAAAGTGTAGGTAAGTATACTGTAGATCCTTATTAAAGTATCAAGTCTACTACCTCTCCTTAATGCACCTCCTACTCCAGTTATAAAACCTATTAATGAAGCAACTATGAATGAAGCTATAGTTAACTCTATTGTAGCAGGAAGCCTCTCCCACAAATATTCACTAACAGGCTTACCTACAGGTGATGCAAGAGTTTTACCAAAGTCTCCTCTCAGTATTACGCCTAAGAGGTAATCGAAGTACTGCACTAGGATAGGCTTATCGAGGCCAGCCATCCTCCTCATTTCCTCAAGCTGTGCTGGAGGAATGTACCTAGTGCCTACAACTGCTAATATAGGGTCTCCAGGCAGAACTCTAAGCAATATGAATACAAAAGTATAGAGTATTAATATTGTGGGGACTATTAGTGAAGCTCTAATAACTATGTATCTACTGAGGCCAGCCATAGATTACTACCTTAAAACGCCCCTACATAAAAAAGGGCCTGAAGAAAATATTTTTACCTATTTTAATCCCCTACTTTCTGTAGATAGGCCAGTAGTACATTAACATTATGGGGTTAGGCACTACTCCCTCAATGTCTTGCCTAATAACTATGTAGAGCTTCCCTTGGAATATAGGTATGTATGGAACATCTTCAGCTAAATACAATCTCTGCACATTTATGTATGTAAGCTCTCTCTTAGATTGATCAACTATTGATGAAGCCTGCTTCAATAGTTCATCAACTGTTTCGTTAGCATACCCTGTTCCAGCCCATGAGTTCGCTGTACTTAGGAGGAATGGAGTCAAGTAATTGTCTGGGTCTAAGTAGTCTGGATACCACCCAAGCAAATATACTGGGAGCTGCCCATTTCTAATGTAGCTTACATACGTAGTCCATTCAGCGCTTTTAACTGTGACTTCTATCAACCCTACAGCTTCCCACTGCTGCTTTAGTAGTGCAGCAATATCTTTTTCAGTATCTCCATAATGTGTTGGAGTATACCATAGTTCTACAGCTAATTTATTCTCCTCACTATACCCAGCTTGCCTTAGTAAGTTCCTGGCTAACTCAACGTTGTAATCACCGTACTTCTCTTTAAATGCATCAACATGGCTCCACATACCTATTGGGACGAGGCTGTATAGAGGGGTTCCAGCTCCTCTCAGTGCAATGCTTATTATCTCAGTTCTATTAATTGCTACTGCTAATGCCTGTCTAACAAGCTTGTTGTCAAATGGAGGCATCCTAGTGTTTATGCATATGTACCTTATGAAGGTCCCGGGTACTTCAATTACCTTTAAGTCAGCTTTCTTAGATAATTCTTCAATGTCTGTTGGCCTAAGAGTCCTCCAAGCTATATCTACTTCACCACCCTCAATGGCTAGCCTTAGAGAGGTTGCATCAGCATAAAACCTAATCACTATTGATGACTTGGGTTTATCTCCATAGTAGTATGGGTTTGGCTCAAGAACTATTTCTACATCTCTCTGGAAGCGAGCTATCTTATAAGGCCCTGCTCCACCAGCCGTTTGATCGCTATCAATGCTTTCAGGAGCATATGCTGGGTGCACTGGGAAGTATGGAGGAGTAGCAATTAATGTTAAGAAGAATGGAGTAGGTTGCTTTAGTTTAAACACTACAGTGTAATTGTCTGGAGCCTCAACTTTGTCAACAAACTCCACGACTAACCACGATGGATCACCGCTTATTGCCATAACTCTGTTAATGCTTCTAACAACATCACCTGCAGTAAGTGGAGTTCCATCAGCAAACTTTAATCCCTCCCTAAGTTTAAAAGTCCAAGTCATTCCATCACTACTAACGCTCCAGCTTTCAGCTAGAGCTGGCTCAAGATCTAATGAGCCGGGCTTATACCTAACTAAGCCCTCCATAATATTGGATAGCACTTCCCAAGTAAAGAAGTCATAAGCATTAGAAGGATCTAGGTCAGTTACTTTATCAGTTACTCCAATAACTATTGGCTTTGGAGCAACTGGAGCTGGAGCTCTAAGAATAAAGTATGCTGCAAGCCCAGCAATTATAACTACTATAACTATCAATATTGCAATAAGAGATCTACTTATACACCTCAATGATTTGCCCCCCATAGCCCCACTATATATTAGTGGTTAGTGTGTGGGCTTAAGTATTTAAGTATTTATGGTATATCAATTGTAGTGTTTACCGTAAGAGAGTGCGCAATGCATTTAATCTAAGAGCAACTTAGCATAGATCTTTTTGATCTTTTTAATTTTTAATAACTAACTGCAGAAAGCATCTAACTAATTTATTTAACTTCCTATAGAGATATTGATGAGTATAGAACTTTTCTTTCAAGCACTCCAATGCTTTAGACATTAATTAAAAGAACCTTCTCTTACAGGATCTAAGGATTAATGAAGCACGCAGTATTCACTAGGATTTACCAAGATTTAATTAGGACTCTGAGTTCTGCAAACACATTCCTTAACTTCACTAGATCTATTAAATAAGTATATGAAGACCCTATAGCTATCTTAACTATTTTTACAAAGCTTTCGATCAGTTCATTGCAGCAATCTATGTTTTTAATGCACGTAGTAGGGTTATCTAAGTACTGAAGGGTTTCAGCCCATGCTAAGGATATGTTGACGTCAACTGCATCTAATGGATCATAGCACATTAATCCAATAGTCTCACATATGTCCTTAAGTACACTTAACATCTCTGCATAATTGCTTGAGTCAGCCATAAGTAGCTGTTCTTTAAGAGTAAGAGTATTTAAATTACTCATTAAATTACTTGCTGACGCGCTTGACCTATATTCATTATCTACATCCATATACATAAGTACTCACATGCTCTACATGTTCATTAGTAAAAAATGCAGAGTATAAAAATGTTACTCCCATTCTAGTCCCATAAATTGTGATCCAGTAAAACTATAAATTCATGAGCGGCTAACACCTCAATATTCTTCACTTAACAGCCGATATTGAGAGCTGGGAATTTAACGTTAAGTTATAGGAGTTAGTATTTAATACTCCTCAAGGAACTAGTTATTTGGTGAGTGAATTGATTGAAAGAGTTAAGCTTGGAGTAGATGTACTTAACTACATTCTTCCAGAGGGAGTTCCTAGGAACTCACTTATATTAATTGAGGGTAGTGGTGGAAGCGGTAAGAGCATCATTACAATGCATATTGCTAGAGAGTTTATTTCAAGAGGTGAAGAAGTGCTCTTCGTAGAATTAGACGATGACCCTGAAACTCTCGTCGACAACCTTAGTTCACTAGGCGTTGATCCACTAAAGCTTAGGGAAGAGAATAAATTGTTTGCGATAGATGGCTATAGCTTTAGAATTAAGGGTAAGGCGAGAAAGCGTTGCCCAATAGTAGTAGAAGAGATTAATCCTCAGAACATTGATGCCCTTATCTCAAGAATAATCAATGTAATTGATGGAGCTGGCATAATGAATAGAGGGCTCTTAATTCTCGACTCATTAAATGAAGTAATGGCTTATAGTGAAGCATCTAAAGTGGGAGAATTAGTTAGAGAACTAAGGGCGAATATAGCTAAGGCCAGAGGCATAGTGACTATAGTAGTTTTACATACATCAACTGAAGATACAAGAGTGTTTGCAAACGCTTTAGATTACGTAGTTGATGGAGTAATAGAAGCTGAAACTGTGACTCAAACACCTATGGGGATAGAGCTCCCCATACCCCTTAGGCAAATAATGGTGAAGAAAATGAAGGGCGTGAGTCACAGGACTGGCTGGACTCTATTTACAATAGATAAGGAGGGAGTAAAACCAGTGGTAATAAAGTTGAAGACTTAAAGAAAAATATTTTAGTTTAACTAAATGAGGTTAACGGTATTAAGCCTACTTCATTTAGAGTTAATGCATTGAAAATCTTTATTAAAGATCTAGATATAGTATAGATCTCGTCCCCTATGTATATAGTTCTAGAGGCTTCACTGTGCTTAAGCAATCCCCTAACTTTCAACACATCATTAGAGTAAGACAGCACCAATACTCCACTATATGCATCTCCATACCATTGCACAGGTAGATACACTGACTCATAGTCAGGATCTAGGGTGAATGCATGGTGATCATATAGGATCGGGCTATAGCTATTAGGGATCTTGACTTCAGAAATGGAGCTCATAGCCCTTGGATCACTTATGTCGAACAACGATATCTTTAACTCCCCTGACTCAATGCCTATACCTAGTAATCTATCGCTGCTAATTGGGTGTAAGTACTCACTAAATCCAGGGATTTTCAGATAGCCCAGCACCTTGGGGTTCTCAGGGTTGCTTAAATCTATTGCATATAGAGGATCTACTTGCCTGAAAGTAACTAGGTATAGCACGTTCTTCAATAATCTTGCAGAGTATATCATTTCACCAGGAGCTAAACCCTTAATTGAACTAACTATATTCAAATTACTTAAGCTAACTATGAAGATATTGTTTATAGACTCACCTATAGGAGTTATGTAGACGTAGAGCCAGCAGCTGTTTTGTTGTTCTTGTTTACTGCCTTCCCCATAGATTTTTATATTCTCAGTAGTACAAACACCTCTTGCACACGCAATTGCAGTGACTTCACCTTTTGAGTCTGCGCTAGGTAGTTTAACATATGTAGAAGTCATTTGAGCAGTTAAGTTAACTGAAGTAGTTGCTACTATGAAGTATTCACTCATTTCCTCCATTGAGAATTGATCCAGTATGTGTCCCTCCACGCTAAAGTCTCCAACATAAGTTACGTTAATTCCACTTATGTTAAATACATGGAACAGCGTTTCATCTCTAAGAGGCTTCTCACAAAGTTCTTTATTAACTAAGTCAATTATTTTAATAACATCGTCATACTTAAGTGTATTGAAGTACTTTGAAACTACTTCAACGCACTTGCTTAAATCACCTAGTGCTAGTGCGTTAAGTAATTCAGCAGATACATCGCTGGGCAAGTAATTAACTAGTGAATTAAATGCTTTTACATAAGCCTCATACATAGTTAGCGATCTAGAGACAGCTAAATAGAGTCTTTCAGGAGTCATATACATCCAGCTGCTAGGCCCAGTTAGGAATGAGTATGCTGTATACCTTAAGCTATTGACGTCTAATGCGAGTATGTTTGTATAGACGTTGGGCTCACGATCAACTGCTCTTATGCTTTGGGGAGGCATAGGCCTCTGATCAACTAGTGGAATAGATACCTTAAGCGTTGCTGAAGCAGTCAACTCTATAGGCATAGTAGTCACCAAGTATACTCTAGAATCAGTCATTCTAGCGCTAACTACAGATCCTGTTATTGATGTATTTAGTAAGAGAACTGGGTTAGTTACGTTATACAAGCTATATACATTTACACCAGTGTTAACAATTCCTGTAGGAATAGCTATGCAGTTACATTCATCTTTAAAACTTGCGCTTAAGCTGATCGGCTCCTCAAATACTACTATAAGTTTGTCTCCATATAGGAAGAGCCCTCTACAATATGCATTACCTAAATCTATTATGCTCACCACTCTTCTTTCTGCAGCATTAACTATGTATATGAAGCTACCAGATGATACTGCAATCACTTCTCCATAGTTTTTAACGTAGTCTAATTCATCTACTCCAACTACCTGCACATTAGTTGTTGAAGCTCTCACTGCTTCTTTTACAACGCTGCCTTCAATAAGAGTAGTTAGGGGCCTTACTAAAGTAATGTAATTATAGGGTAAGTTAACTCCCAGCAACTCAGCTACTTCTCTCTCTACGCTCTTAACTACACTAATGTAGTTAACTAAGTCTTCATAAGTATTGAAGCCCTTTAACTCGGAGAATTGAAATACTCCTCCAGGCCAACTGCCGTTGCTAGGCCTAGTTATTATTGCTGGTGGAGTAATTGGGGGAATAACATACTTGGATTCGCTTAATTGATAAACGTAATTAAGCACTATTGGGAACAGCACGCCAATAGTTAAAGCCAGTAACGCTAATGCTGCATACCTGTTCTTATCCACAGCTCTCACCAAGCATAACTTTAGTATTAATTGGTAAATAACTCAAGCCATTGAATTACGATTGTTCAACTGACTGCATGAATAAAACGTTTTTAATTAGAAGGCTGCGTATAGATTGGGGCTATAGCTTGTCTAATGATGAAGTCAGCAAGACGTCTTTAAGAATATACGTCTACTTACTTGAAAGAGGAGGGCCTACAGGGGTCAGAGATGTCGCTAAGGCATTAGACATGCCTGCTAGTACAGTCCTCTACCACTTAAGGAAACTTGAAGAACTTGGGTTAGTTAAAAGAGACATCAACGGATACAACGTCTCTAAAGTAATGTCGTTAAATGGATTTGCAATCATTGGAAGAAGGCTTGTGCCAAGGTTAATTATATGCTCAGCGTTCTTCATGGGTATAGCTATAGGAGAGACTTTACTGACAATTATTGGAGAAGTAAATCCGGATAAACTATTAGCTATACTCGTATCAATTACTGCTTCAATAATAATGCTTTTAGAGGGTCTAAAGACTAAGTCTAGAATCATTGGAAAAAGCCATAGCCCATGATGTTTTGAAGCAGCACTATTTAAAGTATATTTAAAGTAAGTGAAAGACAATTACCTCGAAAAGCCTCTTGCAAATAGATTACCAATCATTAATTAAGGAGCTGGGCTTAAGTGGTTTTACAGGTGTTTAAATTGGTGAAGATCGATTTCTTAAGACACATAGTGAACCCTATATTAAGTGAGTACAGTGAATTATGGAGGGAGCGCATAGAGGGTGCAAAAAGCTTAATACAAGTACTTGATGAAGTAAGGCAGTTACTCTATAGAGCAGAGTATACCTATAATTTCGGCATTTATGGAGGGGATTTAAAGGGCTTAGCTGAATACTTGTTAAGCAAAGACTTCGACATAGTTGTCTCAGTACTTAAATCAGTTAAAGCTACTGAAGTCGCTGAGAAAATACTTGAAGAAGCTATTAAGAAATATAGTGGATACACCGTAGTTGTAGAAGCATGTAAAAGAAGGCTTAGTGAATTAAGGAGTCAAGAGGCTTACCCACAGTTTACTGAAGATGACTGGATTAAAGCTGTTGAAACCATAAGGAAGGAGGTTGAAAACACTGTACCTAAAGCACACATAGCTATAGGTAAGGAAGCTGTTAGCATAAAGACAAATAGTCTTGAATTCTTGATTACGAAGACTAAGGAGGGACTGAAATTGGATGCAAGGATTTCCATAAGTAAAGAGTATAAATCTTTAAGTGAATTAATAGAGTACTTAAATAAGTTCATCAAGGCTTTTCACTAGAGGCGCTCTACATTGAATGGCTTAGTGATATTTGACTGCGATGGAGTGCTCACAGAGGATGACAGTAGTTGGCAATTACTCCACAAGTACTTTGGATCAAGCGACTCACGTATAGCTGAACTATACAAAAGAAACATCATTAAATACCTTGATTGGATGAAGATGGATATAAGACTAATGATTAATTCCTGGGGTAGACCCATAATGAGAAAGCTAGTTGAAGAAATATTGAATAAGACAAAGATAAGGCCTGAATCATACGCTGTTTTTAAAATATTAAAGCAATACAACCTTATTGTAGGAATAGTTAGCAGTGGAATAGACATATTAGTTAAAAGGATCTGTAGAGATGTTGGAGCAGACATTTGTTTATACAATGAACTGCTCTTCATTAATGACGAACTAGTTCCCGGCGGAAAAGACTGGGTTCCATTACTTGAAAAGCCATACATAGTGAAGTCTATAGCTAGATCCTTTGGAATAGGTATGGAGAGAGTGGCCTACGTAGGCGATAGTGAGTGGGATGAAGAGGTCTTTAAAGTAGTGGGGCTTCCAATAGCTATGAGTACTTGCAGTAATTGTGTTAATGCAAGAAGCTACGTTAATAACTTATGGGAAGTTATAGACGTAGTTAAAGAATATTTCTCTAAGTTTTAAGAACTTAGTAGGCTAGGTGCTTTACCTTAAACTTAAACCCCTTCTTCTCAAGGCTTCTCAAAGCATCTTCAACACTGCTATACGATAATGCTTCAAAGACTATTTCAACAATGGCTTTAGTTGGAAGCATCTGGGGGGAGTATCTATCGTGCCTTACATCAACTACATTTATGTTATTAATGGCTAGTACTTCAAGTACGTCGTGTAGAACTCCCGGCTTATCGTCCACCACTCCCTCTATAGTTACTAATCTGCCAGCCTTAGCCATTTCATGCATTATTATTCTGGATAGTAGGGGTGGATCTATGTTGCCTCCACTGATTACTGCTGTAATAAAGTCTCCGCGCGGTTCATGCATTTTTGACAGAAGGGCTGCTATAGCTAAGGCTCCTGCACCTTCAACAATTATCTTACCTCTCTCTAATAGGAAGAATATGGCTCTTGAAATATGCTCTTCGTCAACTAAGACTATGTCATCTACAAATGCCCTTATAATTTTAGAAGTAATTTCACCGGGCCTCTTTACTACAACTCCATCAGCTATGCTATAGTGTGGCACATAACTCACTTCACCTCTTAGAAAATGCTTCATAGTTGATGCAACCAGAGGCTGTACGCCGATGACTCTTGAATTTCTGCAGAGATTCTTTATGACAACAGCAACTCCCGATGCTAATCCACCACCACCCACTGGTATGAGAACTTCATCTGGGCACCCAACTTCATCAACTATTTCCAATGCTACAGTTCCCTGACCAGCTATGACTTCAACATCGTCAAATGGGTGAATGAATTCGTATCCCTTCTCAAAAGCTATGGTTAAAGCTCTTGTGTATGCATCATCATAGATCTTTCCATGTAAAACCACTTCAGCTCCGTAGCTCTTAGTGGCATTTACTTTAGTTGGACTAGCTGTCTCAGGCATAACTATCACTGCGCGTACTCCAAAAGCTTTTGCAGCATAAGCAACTCCTTGAGCATGGTTTCCTGATGAAGCGGTTACAACTCCCTTTAAATTCATTCTTTCAAGCAATCTATGGATCTTGAAGAGCGCTCCACGAACTTTAAAAGAGCCCGTTTTCTGCATGTTCTCAAGCTTCAGCATAACGCTCTTTCCAACCTCCTCATTAAGGCTCGCTATGCTTATCATAGGAGTCTTATGTACGTACTTCTTTATGACTTCTATAGCTTGAGTAGAGAGATCATACACTTCCTTAGGTATGTTGGTAAACTCATTTAAGTTATTCACGTATTCCACCCCCTAAATAGTATTTAGAGCCAGTAAGTATTATCCCCCTTCTCCTTAATTCAACTATCTTTAAACTGACAGACTCTTGGTTCATCCAAGCCCCATAAGCTCTCCCACTCCCCACGAGCTTGCTCACCTTCTTCTTAACCCAATTAGGCAGTTGCCTCGGCTCAGCTGCAGCAAGAGGTGTGCCAGGTAGAGGTATGAATGAATGTAAGTGTATTACAGCACCCATGCCAGCTAAGCGCTCAATGGCTTTCAGAGTTTCATTATAGTCATCTTCGCTTTCCCATGGAAATCCAAGTATGAAGTCTACATCAACTCTAAAGCCAGCTTTAGTTAATGCAGTAAATGCTTCGTAAACATCATCAATAGTATGCCTCCTCCTTATGGCTTTTAAAACTCTTTCACTCCCTGATTGAGCTCCAATAATTATCCTCTTATTTGATACATACTTCTTCAGCATTCTAGCAGACTCTTCAGTAACGTATTCAGGCCTAACTTCGCTTGGGAAAGAGCCATAAAATATCCTCGCTCCATAGACCTCCACTACCTTCTTCCTCAATTTTTCAAGGAGCTCTTCAACCACGTCAAACCTGGGTTTTCCAGCTTCTTCAGCGCCATACCCAAGGCCGTTGGGAGTTATAAACCTCAAGTCATGGAACCCCAGCTTAGCTGCTAAAATAGCGTTTTCAACGATGCATTCTATGCTTCTATACCTTTGTTTAAATCCATGCATGTAGCTGACTTGGCAGTAAGAACATCCGTAAGGGCATCCGCGGGCTATTTCAATAGGGTTCACTACCCTCCTCCAATGCGGGAATGGTGGATAGTCATCTAGGCTCACTTTCTCTCTAATACCTGTAAACACAGGCTTTCCATCAATTACTGTGACTAATCCTCTTACTTTACATATGTCGCCATCTTCAGATAGTGCAGTTACTATTTCTAAAAACGTTTCCTCTCCTTCACCAATTACTGCAGCATCGAAGCCTAAGCTAAATAGAGTTCCTAAAGGATCTCCAGTTGCATGAGGTCCTCCAGCAATTGTTAGAACATTGTTGTTCTTCAAATTCCTCAAGAGCGTTAGACTCCTTAATACATCATCTCTTGTCAACATGTATGTATTGAGTGATGCCCCTACCAGAAGCTTGTCGTACTTCGCCTTCAATTCATGAATGAGCTCAAAGTCCCTTAATAAGTTAAGAACATGAACTCTTATCCGGCTCCTTGACTCAAGAGCTGCAGTAAGTGTATTCACACTATACTTCGTCCAAGGAGTCTCCAGCAATATTACACCTAAGCTCAATGCATCACCCTAAGCTATATCACTTAAGCTAAATAGAGTTCTCAGCGGTTTACAGATTTATAGAAGTGGGAATAGTCCTTAAATAATCCACTAAGTGAGTTAAATGAGGCTACTTTACGGTGGAGTGAGAGTTGTGGAAAGGCGTTTCTGAGCTATCTCCTTTGCCTCCTTCAATAACTCCATGGCGTTTTGGGAGGGTGCTAACTGTATAAATGAAGGCTCTGGCCCACTGAGATCTATTTCAGCTAACTCCTTTACATTTGCTTCAACTTCATGTATTGCTATTGCTAATTCAGGGATCGTTGCTTCGGGCAACTTCTTTAATTGTTCAACAATTTCTATTATATCCTTAAGCCCATCCTTTAATCTCCTCATCTCTATGTTAGTCTCTAACGCTAATATCACTTTCTCAACTACAAGAGCTATGGAGCTAACTCTATCCATCAATGCTTCAAGTCTAGAAGCTTCCTCAGCATACTTTCTCGCTAAAGTAGAGTGATGCATTTCCTCAAGTTGGACAGCTCTCTCAAGTAAATAATGTTTTCTGCCCTCAATTCTAGATAACATGTTATTGAGCCTCAAGTGCATGTGCCTTAATGCAGCTAGAGTTTTAAAGGCTAGCTTCACTGGATCTCTTCTTTTACCGAAAACCAAGAGGTTCACCAGGGAATTACTTTAGTGAAGTTAGTTTTAAAAAGAAAATATATGATAAACAATATGCTGTATAAAACAACTCAACTAGTACTGCAAGAGAAATCCACCTTATAGATGAATACTACAGTGTATAGATCAGGATAGTCGTAGAACGGGCTAAACACAACTCTATAGGGCTTCACGCACTCCGGCAAAGTATTGTTGTACTCCTCAAATCCAATGAACTTAAAGCTAGCGACATTTATTTGCCTAGAGATACCTAAGGGCTCAACGTATCTGCTAATGCCATAGTCTACTCCAGCCTCAGATCCTGTATACCAAAGGAATTGATAGCTGATATTCGCCATATTTTCCTGGACATTCAAGTATAGTATTCCATTAACCATCATTTTATATATTAATGGAAGAGAGTCGGGTTTATCGAACCTCGGCGAGATCACGTAGTTCACTCCCCCTTGAGTCGATAGCCTGTATAAGTAGAAGTATTGACTAGGGTCTCTGCCGCCAATTCTGATCATCCAAATGCTCTTCGGTATGTCTACTCTACCAGCCATGCCTAATCCTGCTTGGCCATGTAATGGGAAAACGTATGTAACATTGCCTTGCTTTACGAACTGAAATACATCGTAGACAACTACGTAAGTTTCATCAAGTGGTGCATTAAGGTAGTCTCTCAGTATGCCGACTACTTCTGAGCCATTAAAGCTCGTTAACACTTTAGCCAGTAACTCTATTTGAGTCCCATTAAGTGTAGAGCCATCAGCTAATGTCGCACGACCAGTGTTTACTGTAATCCAGTAGCCGTAGTCCCACCACGTCACTATCAATGCTTTACTGCTCGTATTCTGTGCTATGAAGTTCAGGGCCTCATACCATGCATCATTGCGGCTCGGTATGCCTGTTCCAGCAACAAACATCGATGGATAAGCCATTTTGTGAGCAGAAAAGTGGTATGTTGTGGCATAAGTTAATGGAACGATTATAATGGCTATGAGTGTAGAAGTTAATGCAATTTTAGTCCAAGAAATCCTCTTAGCAAGAGTTATTGGAGCCCTCTTTTTCTTAACTCCAGGTCTCTGAGGAATGACTGTGGATATCAATGCCCCGATCACTATGCCTATGTTTATTACAGCAAATGTTGCAGCCAAAGTACTGAAGTAAGCTACATTTATGTAAGCATAGATCGCTATAATTGTTAATGTAAAGATCATTATGTGATCTGCTCTTCCCTTCACAAGAATGTATATAGATCCAATGATTGTGACAACTATACCTAAGTAACCCCATGCCTCACTAAATATCTCTCCAACGCCTGGCTGATGCTCTCCCACGCTTTCAACAAGAGGACTTACATTGATCAACCCCCTTAGTGGTGGAGGAGTTAACGCTAATAGAGTCCTACCACCTATAGTAGTCCTACCCGTAAACACTAAGTAAGCTGCAACCGATCCAATTATTAATAGGAGTAGCAAGTATCTGCGCTTATTTAAAACCCTCTTATCTAAGCCATAAACGTAAATAGTTGGAAGAACGTAAGATGCTAAAGCCATAGTTCCTATGCCGGTGAGCTTTAACTCAGGGTAAAAGCCTAGTGAAACTAAGTTTGATGGAGCTAGGGCTGAAACAGCTAAACTAACAATGCTTACAGCAATGTTGAGCAATAGGAATTTTAATGTAGGCTTGTCACGCGAGAAGATTGGGTAAACAGCTATAGCTAATGGGAATACTGCAAAAATATATTGAAATCCCCCCCAATACCAACCTACAACACCCATTGATGCTCCTGTAAGGGCAGCGTAAAGCATTGCCTTCTTAAAATCTGACTTAAATAGCTTCACTGATCTAGAGTAAAACAGCAGTGAGAGCATTATGAAGGCTATTCCAGCACCAGTCTTTTCTACGAATGTAGCCATAGTTCTATCCACAGTTGACGGCAAAGTGACGTATGCAAACACTGATGCTAGAGCAGCTAAGTCACTGCCATCAGTTAGCTCCTTAACTAAAAAATATAATACTACCATGGTTACTAAAGCGTAAATTAATGGCTGTAGGGATACCCACTCCTTTAGCGAAATGCCAAATGCTCCAGCAAGTGGGTAGGTAAGTGCTGCTACGACATTAAGGCCGAAGAAAGATGAGGAGGGAAAATCCCTACCCCACGGATAATAAAAGGCCTTAACTACTTGGCCAAACTCAGGGTCACTTGGAGTAAGCCTCCACCAGCTTAAAACCCCATGTTTGTAAATAAACTCAGTTATCCAATACTCTATCCAAGGATCGTTCTCGTGGAGTTCAAGTGCATAGCTATGGCCATACCTTTCAATTACTCCAAGAGTTGGCGCAAGCCTTAGGTAAATGCCGAAGGCCATTAAAGCGATCAGCGCTGATATCTTTATAATGCTCTTAGCCTTAGGTGTACTCACAAACTTAAGGACTCCGCTAGATATGGAAAGCAGCATTCTTCTCACATTCCTAAGCTATCAGTGTATGAAGTAAGAGTTATTAAAAGCCTTATTTTAACTTACTTCATAACTATGGGATTATTAGTGATAGGAGGGCTTTTTGCAAGTGAAGTCTGTTTTCAGCTTGATCCCATACTACACTCCATGCCCCATCAATAACTTCATCAGTTACCTCCATCCCTCTATGTGCTGGTAGACAGTGCATGAATATAGCGTTTGGCTTTGCATAACTCATTAACTTAGAGTCTACGCTAAACCCAGCGAAATCCTTTAGCCTCTTTTCAGCTTCAGCCTCCATACCCATGCTAATCCATACGTCAGTATATACTACGTCAGCTCCCTTAACTGCTTCTACGGGGTCATTAATTATTTCAACATAGCCGCCCGTCTTCCTAGAGATCTCCATGTATAGATCCATTATTTGCTTAACTGGTTCATAGCCCTTTGGGCATGCTATAGTTATTCCACTGCCGAGGATTGTCAGCCCCAGCAATAGGCTGTGTGCAACATTGCTCCCTCCATCTCCTACAAAGACTATCTTAAGCTTCTTCAGATCCCCTTTTTTCTCCATTATTGTGAATATATCTGACAGCGCTTGAACGGGGTGGAGTAAATTGCTAAGTCCATTTATAACAGGCTTATCGCTATACTTAGCTAATTCCTCTAACTTCTCATGTTCATATACTCTAGCTACAATGCCATCTACGTATCTAGCTAGAGTTCTAGCAGTATCACTTATTGTTTCGCCTCTAGCTAACTGTAGTTCCCTCCAACTCAAGTATATTGCATGTCCACCAAGCTGTTTCATAGCTACTTCAAAGCTGACTCTAGTCCTAGTGCTTGGCTTCTCAAATATCATTGCTAAGATTCTTCCAGCAAGAACGGGGAGCACTCTTTCGCCAGAATAGAACCTCTCCTTAATCAGCTTAGCTGTATTTATAATGAATAGTAGTTCCTCTGCATTGTAGTCAGCTAGAGAAAGAAAGTCCCTCCCCTTAAGGCTTGACACCATGCTTCCACCAGCTTATTAAACGACGCTTCAACAACGATAGTAGACAGTTGAGAATTTATAAATTTAGAGGAACATACTCTACACAGCTCAGTGCCCATAGAGTAAAAGATGTTGCAACTAATGCTCGATCTTGATGGGAAGTGATAAGCTATGAGTAGAGCCCTCGAAAGACTTAGGAAAAGTACTACGATAGGAAACTTATGGATGTACATAGTTAAAATACTGTTAGATAGCGGCCCTCTCAAAGCATATGACATAAGGAGAAAGCTTATTGAAACCTATGGATTAAAGCCGGCTACAGTCACTGTGTACTCAGTTATATATAGGATGACTAGGGAGGGATTGCTTAGAAAAACCAATGAGCCTGAGACAAGGTATGAAGTGACTAGCAAAGGAATCAAATACCTAGAGGAAGCAGTTTTACTGCTTAAGGAATTGATTGAGAAACTCAGCCATTAGAGTTTAATGTAATGCCATAAGTTCTTAAATGAACTTCAAGGACTTCATTAATTACACGTGGAAGTACGTTCACTATTTTCGTTGGCAGAGGGTTTTCGCCTAAAACTCTTAAAAGATAGTCTCCAGCTAATCCATTTAAGTAGGCTGCTATTGATGCAGACATGTATGGATCACCTGTATATGCATAAACAGCGCCAACAATTCCAGCAAGCACGTCTCCAGTGCCTCCAACAGTCATACCTGGGTTTCCAGTTTTATTAAACCTGTAGTCATCTCCTTGAGCAATAATGTCTATGGGGGCTTTAAGTAGCACTGTTGATTCAAGGACTTTACTTGCGTTAGTAACATAGCGATAGTCAACGTAGGGGTTCTCAGTTAACTCCACTCCCGTGAGAGCTTTGAACTCGCCTCTATGGGGAGTAATTACTGCTCTCCAGGAGAGTTTAGTAACACCGTATTTTATTGCCCTTAAAGCATCGGCATCTATGACTAGTGGAGCTTTCACGGCAACAGCCCATTCAATGAACTTTTCGGCAAACTCCATTGGTTCAGGCTCTCTGCTTAGCCCATTGCCGAATACTATTACGTGTGGCTTAAATAACTCATAGTATTTAGACACTAGCTTAATGCTCTCTTCACTAAAGGAATTGCCGGGGACTCCAAGGACTATTAGTTCCTCAGAATAACCTGAGACTACGGGCTTAATGACTTCAGGAACCACTACGAATGCTAGATCTGCTCCAGAAGCTAATGCAGCTTCCCCTACGAGGGCTGGCGCCCCAGTATAATACTTTGACCCACCAACTACCATTACTTTTCCACCCATTCCTTTATGGGCTGTAGGAGGCTTTATAGGCCTACCATAGATCACATCGCCTGGACCAACATATAGTTTAGCCTCAATAGGTATACCTATATTGGCTACAACTATTTCTCCAACGAGTTCAGGCCTCTTCAGTAAGCCTGGCTTTAAGTCATGCATTGTCACAGTGACGTCAGCTTTAAATGCTACTCCATGGACTTCCCCTGTATCTGGATCGAGGCCTGTTGGAGTATCTATAGCTACTTTAAGCACTGCGTTAACTCCATTTGATGCCTCCACAAGGCGCTTAATGGGATCTCTTAATACGCCTTTAACTCCTGTTCCAAGAAGAGCGTCTACAATTATTGAAGCTCCATTAATTGGCTCAGGATCTCCAGGATTATGAATAGTTATTGAAGGCAGTCTAGCTACGATACTCACGTTATACTTGGCGTCCGGGTGCTCTAGCTCTCTTAGTGAATGGCTTGGAATAACTTCAACTCTGTAACCATAGCTTGTAAGGTATCTTGCTGCAACAAGGCCGTCTCCACCGTTTCCTCCTTTTCCAACAAGTACTACTACCCTTAGGTCTCTGCTTGGTTTAACTCTTGAAGCTATTAAGTCAGCTACACTCTTCCCAGCTGCCTCCATGAGCATTCTAGTGGATACTCCTAGTCCAACTGAATTAGTTTCAAGAATCCTCATTTCTCTTGTAGTAATCAATTTCAACACCATTTACTCGGTATATAGGATGAGATTTAATACCTTATTAGCGAATAAGTACTAAACTACTTAAATGAGCTCTGGAGGCGGTGTTATTGTTAGATCCTTATGAAATCAGGAAGGACTTTCCAATACTTGAAAGGTTAATTAATGGAAGGAGAATTGTTTACTTAGATAATGCAGCAACAAGTCAGAAGCCTATTCAAGTCATAAACGCCATTGTTGAGTTCTACACTAAGTACAATGCGAACATTCACAGGGGGCTCCATACACTAAGCCAGGAGGCGAGCCAACTATATGAAGAGGCTCACGAAGTTATTGCAAAGTTCATCAATGCTTATTCATGGGATGAAGTAATATTTACTTCAAATACAACTGATTCAATAAACCTTGTGGCTTACTCATGGGGCCTTTCAAACATTAGTGAAGGAGATAGAATAGTGCTCACAATAATGGATCATCACAGCAACATGCTTCCATGGAGACGCATAGCAGAAATGAAGGGCGCTGAAGTAGTTTACGTAGATATAACTAACGATGGCTACTTAAAGTACGACATGTTTAAGGAATTAATAAATGAGAGAACGAGAGTAGTTGCCATACCAGGCATGAGCAATGTTCTTGGGACAATAGTTGAGCCAGAGGCAGTTAGGGAAGTAGCTAGGCTAGCGCATGAAGTGGGCGCAATAGTAGTACTTGATGGAGCTCAAAGCGTACCACACATGCCAACTAATGTAAGAGAACTCGACGTAGACTTTTTAGCGTTCAGCGGGCACAAAATGCTTGGCCCCACGGGAATAGGAGTTCTATGGGGTAGGAGGGAGGTACTTAATGAAATGCCCTTATTTAAGACGGGTGGAGACACTATTAAGGACGTAACTCTTGAAGAAGTCACATGGCATGACTTGCCGTGGAGATTTGAGGCAGGCACTCCTCCAATAGCTGAAGGAGTGGGGTTAGCTGAAGCAGTAAAGTACTTGACTAAGATCGGTATGAGCAATGTGAGGATGCATGAAGAGAGATTAACTGAGTACACCATTAAGAGGCTTAGTGAGGAATTAAAGGGCTCCATCGAATTGTACGGCCCTAAAGTTCCTGCACATAGAGGTGGAGTAATATCCTTTAACGTTAAAGGCATCAGCCACCATGTAGTTGGACTAGCTCTTGACGAGCTCTACGCTATAGCGGTAAGAACAGGCATGCACTGTGCTCATCCATTGCATTACAGGCTTGGATTGAAGGGCACTGTTAGAGCTAGCTACTACATATACAACACTATTGAAGAAGTTGATTACTTAGTTGAAGCCCTCAAGACTATAGTGGAAATGAAAGAACAGGTAAGAGCAGCTTATGAAGGTGCTATTCCAGAAACAATTTGTCCAACTGGCTAAAAATGCTGTAGCCCTTTAAATGCAAC
>Ga0209394_1000208_pt1 | contig 54304 bp, 47 predicted proteins | sample JNZ201metaG_FD_184122 | JGI IMG/M metagenome (GOLD analysis project Ga0209394, IMG submission 184122) | Hot spring microbial communities from Jinze hot spring, China to study Microbial Dark Matter (Phase II) - JNZ 20120812A (SPAdes) (version 3) ...
AATATGAAACCTAGGAGTGAGTTGTATTCGATAACCTCTCCTAAAAAGATGCTGCCGAAAATAAGTGCCACAGCTGGCACGGCAAGACTTGATGTTGAGACAACTATTGCCTCCTCAATTTTTATAAGATATAGCCAAATCGTGGATGCTACCGCCGATCCAACTATTGCAGTATAAAGTACCGAAAGAACATAAACCATATTTGTACTGAAAGTTAATTTATCTAACATTGACGTGAGAAGTATGAGAAAGGCTGCTCCTACAGGGAATTGCATAACGTTAACGATTTCTGGGTTTACGTATGCTAAAAATTTCTTATAAAAGATTATTGTGACAGCCCAGAGGAAAGCTCCCAAGATAAGAAAAAGAGAGGCGCTTGAAAGTCTCACCTGGTTAAGTCGTCCCATATAAATGGCTACCACGCCAAGAAAGCCAAAAACTATCCCTAAAATTCTGGTTAGGGTAACTTTCTCGCCTAAAAACAACGCAGCTAGACAGAAAACGAATAATGGCTGCGTATAGGTTAGTATCGAGCTAAGGCCTGAAGGCTCGTAGAGCAAGCCAACATGGGTGGATGCCATGCAGGCAGCATTCACTACACTAATTGATATAAGTTTAAGCCATGTAGCGCCATCCTTTGGCAGCTTTCTTTTCTCCACAGCTAAAATTGGCGATAGCGCTATTGAAGCAAAAAGAAGCCTTTGTGAAACAAGATTTAGCGGACTAACAAACCTCAAACCAATCTTCATTACAGTCCAGTTAAAACCCCATGCTAAAACTACTATGACGAAAAGTAGCAACCCCCGCTTCTTCAAGCTCTAAACCTCCAACAAGTCAATATGTGAGCATTGTTTAAGGTCATATCCCTCCTTAGCTCAGTAAATATTAAAGCAATCCAACTTCAATTTATAAGTTAAGTCTAAATCCAAAATCTTGACGGGCCTGAAGGTGTTAATATGCCGAAGATGAAGCTTGGTATAATAATTTCGTTAAGGAGAGAATTAGAGGAAGAGATTAAAAAAGTCCATGAGTATGGTTTTCCGACATGCCAAGTTGCGTGCTGGGATGTAAGCTTATATAGCTCTGAAATGGCTCATTTACTCAAGAGACTATCAAGCGAATACGACGTTGAGGTTACAGCTATATGGGCAGGTTTACCTGGTAAGTATGTCTGGGATTTTATAGAGGGCCCCAGCACAGTAGGTCTAGTACCTATAGAGATGAGGGAGGTTCGCGTGAAGGCTCTGAAGAAGGCATCCGACTTCACTAGAGAATCTTGTGTCGAAGATATTGTGACCCACGTTGGATTCATACCTGAGAACCCAAAAGATCCTGTTTACATTTCACTTATAGATGTGCTTAAAGATATAGCCAGGTATTGTGCAAGAAATGGGCAGTTCTTTCTCTTTGAAACTGGTCAAGAAACTCCCATAACTCTTCTTAGAACCATTGAGGACGTTGGTATGGATAACCTTGGAGTAAATTTTGATCCAGCTAACCTCTTAATGTATGGGAAAGCTAATCCAATAGATGCTTTGGATATACTTGGCAAATATATTCGGGGCGTTCATGCGAAGGATGGCGAATATCCTACTAACGGGAGGAAGCTAGGTAAAGAAAAACCTTTAGGAGAAGGGAGGGTAAACTTCCCTGCGCTAATATTGAAGCTCAAGGCGTTAGGCTATAATAGGGCTATAACTATAGAGCGTGAAATCCGCGGGCCGCAACAGATAGAGGATATACTTAAAGCTAAAAGAATTTTAGAGAAGCTCATCTATAATACCTGGGCTTAAAATTCTCTCGGGGCAGTTAGGTCAGATATATCAACACTATGATCATATATTCGGTTCAGTAGTGAAATAACTGCAACTAGATCTTGGGCTCTCTCAATAGGCAAAGCTCTAATTATAGATTCAGTTCTTCTACTCAATTCCTTAACATTTGCCTCCCTCTCTCTTACAGATTCAGCAATAATAATATTACGTGATAGAAAAGCTGTAACCGCATCATTATAACAATCATAAATTGCTTTATAGAGCTCATGCAAGGCCTTAGACAAATTTTCACTAATCTTTAAATCCCTAAATTTAATCGTATACTCAGATATTTGGGATGACTGATCAGCCACCGCTTCAACAGAGCTTGCAGCTAACCTATAATCTAAGCAATCTATAGGGTGCATGTTCAGCTTCTCACTTAAACTTGGATTTTGTACAAGAGTCCTCAAAACTCTGACAAGTAAGAAGTAAAGTCTATCTACTTCATTATCCCTAGCAATAACATTTCTAGCCAAGTGAATGTCCCCTTCTAGGAGGGCAGTGATAGAGTCTCTGCACATGCCTGAAGCTATCAGATGCTCGCGGCGCAGAATTTTCTCAGGTGATAGAGCTGAAGGCTCCAGCAAACATTGCATAACGATCTTACTGTAATCTTCCTCAATTATCTCTAAGCCTATAAGGCGAGCTGCCGTCTTCTTAATTATGTCCCTCTCTTCAGGTGTTATTCGCCCCTTCGCCTCAACAGCTATAATATCATAGCCAAGAAGATATTTACTAATAATCTCTCGGCCCAGATGCGGCCCAGGCTTAATAACAGTTGATCTCGGCGCTGATTCAACATTATATTTCGGGTCAATTATCAATTTGCCATCCGGTGTTTCCATGCTTGCAACTATTGTTCCACGAGCTATGCCGTTCCGTATGGCCCACTCCTTTGGCAATGTTACAAAAAATGTTCCGCTCCTTGTCATCTGTATTCTTCGAAATTCCATCCTTTTTCCCTAACCTTAATCGCTCAAATATAATATGTTACTTCAGCATATATATACATATATTTAATTAGGAAACAGTTTAGTTTCACGCGCTAAAGCTCAATAATGAGATAAGATGTCAGACAATATGGAAAGTTTAAAGGCTGCAATATCTCTCATAATTGAGGCTGGATACCAAATTGATAAAGATGCCTTTGAACTCCTAAAAGATCTTTCGCAAAAAGTCAACTTAACCTCTCTGGTTAAAACAGTTATTGATGAAATTAATTCTCTCTCTGAAAGACCCATATTTATAACGCGTAAGTTTATTGAAGAAAAAGTCGGTAAAATCGTTCTAACAGAGGAAGTGAGAGGTACAAGCTACGTTACTGGGAAAACAGGCTTCCAGCCATATGCTAGAGGCGTTGAAAGCGACTTTAAAGTAATAAGCGATCCTACGGAAAAGATAAGTGGCATAGGTTCTCTTGAGGATTGCATAGAATATTTTAGGAGCAGATTCAAAAAGTTAAGCAGGATAATAAGGAGCAGGACGGATGCTAAGGATGCTGGTAGCATCTCTGATGCTCTAAAAGCATCTGAGAATTCAAAAGTAAAGTTTATTTGTATGGTGACCGAGAAACGTGAGACAAAGCGTGGAGTTTTCTTTAGGGTTGAGGACTTAGAGGATTATGCCATAATCTTTGTGCCAGCAGAAAAACATGAAGTATATTTAAAGGCCCAAAAAATACTTTTAGATCAAGTTATCTGCATAAGCGCATTACGTGGAAAAAATGACTTACTTATAGTGGAAGATATAGTATGGCCTGATGTCCCACTTAAAAAACATAATAGGGCTCCAATACCTATTTGCGCCGCTCTACTTTCAGATCTTCATGTGGGGAGTAAAATGTTTATGGAGAAAGAGTTTAAGCGCTTCGTTAGGTGGCTGAGAGGTGAGATTGGTGGAGATAAACTCAGAGAGTTAGCGGGCCGTGTAAAATATTTGATTATAGCTGGCGATGTCGTTGATGGCGTTGGAATATATCCTCAACAATATGATGAGTTAGAAATAAAAGATCTCCACAAACAGTATGAGAGGGCTGCTAAGGAACTTGAGGAGATCCCTGACTACATTGAAATAATCATTATACCGGGCAACCATGATGCGACAAGACGGGCTCTTCCTCAACCAGCTATTTCACGGGAATACGCCAAGCCACTTTTAGATTTAGGGAGCCATCTTTTAGGCGACCCTTCCGTCATAAGTCTATATGGAGTGACGATTCTTTTATCACATGGACGAAGTTTAGATGATATCATAGCCTCGTCTCCAAGTATGAGTTTTCAATCTCCTGAAGAAGCTATGAAAGTTCTCTTACAGTGTAGGCATCTGGCTCCAATTTATGGAATGAGGACATTAATAGCTTCTGAGAAAGTAGACCATCTAGTTATAGAACACGTGCCTGATATATTTCATGCAGGACATGTTCACATGATGAAATATACTACTTATCGAGGAATTCTTGTAGTAAACTCAGGAACATGGCAGAAACAAACAGAGTATCAGAAGGAGATGGGTCATATACCTAATCCAGGCATAATTCCCGTGGTAGACTTACAAAGCTTTCAGGTTTTCACAATAGATTTTGTCTCAGCGATTTAAAGGATACTTCAGGAATCATTCTGGCGTAGCGATATAGATTTTGGCTTATAACTTATTATATATCTAAATCTATCATCTTCAGAGAAAACATCCATTATGATTCTCCGTGATACACCCAAACCTATCTTCTTTGTTCGCCCGTAGCGTCCAAGGCTAACGATGCGAGAATTTAATAGTCCCATAACATCTAATTCATTTATTAATCCACTAACCCTCCTCTGCGTCAGCGGGCTTATGCCCATTTGCTCGCAGATCTCTAAATAGAGATTATAAATGTCTCCTGTGAAGCATCGATCAGGATCCATCTTATTAATAAGATACACACTTAAGAGAACTAGTTTTGAGTGCGTTGGTAGACTTTTTATGCTCTCATAGACCTGATCATGCTCTATTCTTTCCTGGGCTTCTCTCACATGCTCTTCAGTAATCCTTCTATCACCCTTCCTCTCAGCTATTTCACCAGCAACACGTAGAAGGTCGAGAGCTCTCCGCGCGTCGCCATGCTCAGACGCCGCTAGGGCAGCACAAAGTTTAAGCGCACCTTCTGAGAGAACGCCGTCATAGAACGCTATTTTAGCCCTCTCCATGAGTATATCTTGGAGTTCGTCAGCCGTATAAGGTTTAAAAACCATCTCCTCTTCACTTAGTGTGCTTAGAACTCTTGGATCAAGAAGATCCTTAAATTTTAAGTCATTAGATATGCCAATTATTGAAACCTTACTCTGATTTAAGCCCTCATTTATTCTAGTAAGTTCATAAAGTAATTCGTCGCCACGAATCTTTATTAAGGCATCAATCTCGTCTAAGGCAACTATGAAGATTATACCTTGAGATTCTAAGTTTTTCCTGAACCTATCAAAGATCTCACCAACAGCCAGGCCTGTAAAAGGAACCTTAACATTAATGCTTGAGCATAAAGCCGCCAGGACCCTATATTCTGTTCCTGCAAGCCGGCAGTTTACAAAGCAAACTTTAACTGGTGAACCTACCTCTTCAGCTTTTTGGGCAAGTTTATTTAACACAAACTTAACAACAGCAGTCTTTCCAGTACCAGTTTTCCCATAAATTAAAACATTTGAACATGGCGACCCCTTTAAGGCAGGAGCTGTTATCTCACCTAAGCGAAGAATCTCTTCTCTCCTATGCGGGAGATTATCAGGAACGTAATCATGTCTCAAAACCTCTCTATTCTTGAAAATCCTTGACCCCTTAAGAAAATGCGCGAATACCTCGTCTAAGATATTTTCCCGCTCTCTCATCCGTCTAAACCTCGATGAAAGATCTCTACTCATTTAAAAGCAGGGAGAATAAGTGATTAAAGGGCTCTCCTACAAAAAAATAGACAAATAATTAAAAGGTATTAAAGAGGGGAGACCCACCCCTTTGTTTCTACTGGAAATAGTCTCAGCAAGCTAAAATTATTTTTGTTTTCTTTTGAAAAATAGTCTCCCATTTTAGTTAGGAAATTTCCATATTTAACGAGATTTATACAATATTGTATACTATTTCAGCAAAATATCTTGAAATATTTCAACATAATATTACTTAAAATTTTATAGAAATCACATGGAAAAATGGCAAAATATCGCATCAAAAAATTATTATACCATATTCTTCGCTTGTTTTCCAGTGGAAAACCAGGGGTCCGGGTGATTTTTCTTATGAAATTCTGGCAACAATTCACAGCTTACCTTATGTTTTTCATTAACTTTAATGTGAATTAACTGTTAAAGGAGTATAAACATTGTCATAATTCTGTCTTCTTCGAATAACTGTGGAAAAATTAAGGTAAAATTTTTGTTAATGAGTTCACCCCTTCATTTCCTGTGGAAAATACTGAAAATTTTTGTTTATTTGTCTTTTTAGAAAATATCCAAGCTGTTAACTTTGTTAATTTAAAAATTTGCAAATTTTCTTTCTTTTTGAAAAATAGTTCATTTTTTTCTTTTTATTTTCCTTATCATTAACCAAATAATTTATAACCTGTGAAATGATAATTGTTAATTGCTGGCGGGAGATTGGGGAAGACCGTTGCCTATAAGAAAAATGAAAATTGAAGTTTATGATGAATCGGGAAACCGTTACACAATTAGTTTTGAAGGAAGAATTACTAGAGAAAAGGCTCAGAAAGTTTTTGATATAATTGAGCTACTCGGGGGTATACCTGTAGCAGAACCATCTACTTTTTCACAGGATCTTTCAAAAATCGAAAAGGTTCTTTTTGTTGTAAAGAAGAACTTTCCTTTCTCTTGGTTTTCAGCTAAAGAAGCGCAAGATGCATATGAAAGGGATGTTGGCGAGCCAATAAGCTTAAGCGCTATCTCAACATACCTTTCCAGATTGGCAGAGAGGGGCATTCTACTGAAGACAAAAAATGAAAACAAAACATTCTTCAAGATTGTTTCACAGGAAGTGAAAGGAATAATAAAATCATTATGAACCAAATAGCCTTTCCTTTTTCAAAATCTCCTCCATATCTTTATTGAGTCGATACACATAAGGAATTTTATCCTCCTTTCTCTCCACATAGCCGCGCATATATAGACTCTTCAGTAAACGTGCCGTATGCTCTCTTGTCAACTTAATCCTATCCTTTATTTCAGAAGCTGTTTTCTCTCCTTCATTTGCCAGAATCTCAAGAACTTTTAATTCTGTCTCAGTTAGTGATGTAAGAACTTTATCTCCTCTTGGAAGTATGGGTGATCCGGTCCTGTTGATCTCTTTCTTTTCAGTTTCGAAAATCTTCTCTTCTTCAATTTTACTAATTTTTTCTACCACTTCATTATATTTGAGCATTAAGCTATCGATCTTGTTCTTCAAGTCTTTATGCTCTGAACAAATCGTCTCATTATTCCTAATTAAATCCTCTACTTTTTCCTTAAGATTAAGAACTAGAGAGCGCATTTCCTCAAGGTCCCTGCCAACAGGAACTTCTCTACGGCTCTCTATGATCTCTTGGATTTTCTCTTCAATTCTCTTAAGATCCTTGTTAAAACTGAAGATTACATCTTCAATAATTTTTCTTGCTTCTATGTACTTTACGGTCTCACTCCTTATCCTCTTAAAATAGAACAGCAGGAATACTGATGTTATGCAAAATATGACCGTATAGGCCAGTAATGCTATGATCTCCATGATATCACCATCTATGACATCACAAACCTCGTGATCCTGAAAATCACGATGTGATCATATCACAATCATGGTTATAATCACATCAAGGTCCAAATAAAATTTTCGTTTCTCTATGGTCATGTCGCCAAAAAATAGAATCTGAATAAATATTTGCTTGGTCTTAAAATCTCGAGAATTGTGATTTTTCACCTGGTGATGTTACGTGATGTAGCTTTGTGATGTCACAATTTTTTAGAGAGAGATTTCGGCTTCGAGAGGGTGAGTAAGCTTTTTTCTATTTCGCTTTGAAGAGTCTGGAGCACTTTCACTTGATCCTCATCTATCTGGCCTTTTTCCCATATCTCCCGATATCTTTCACTGTAGGCGCGTATCTTATTTGCTATCTCAATATATATGTCAAGTCTTGGATCTTCGAATACTCCTAAATAGCCCAATAAGATTACTGTATAGATTGATCTAATCACGTTTTTTCTTGCTTGCGCTAGGGTTCTATTAAAGGATCCGCGGCTCACACCCGATTTTAGAGACCTTAATTTAGCCTTATCCTCGTAAGTCATTTTTTTATCGACTATTTTTTCGGCTAAGATGTCTATCAGAAACGTTTCTGCCTGTACTTTTGTTAAATTGCTATTTTTAAGTAATATTTTGAAAATTGGGTCATTATTTAATGCTGTTAACCATCTTTGAACTTCTTCTTTTAAGCTTGGATCTACCAAATGTTTTTCCCTCTAACTGGATACATTCTTGTCTACAAAACATTTAAGCTTTAATAGTTTCACTAACGGTGGGCTCTCATGTTTGTCCGTTAAAATGTGATATAAAATATCACGGTAAGTGGGTCACAGATGTTAGATCTCCTAAATCTTTAAGAGTAGAAATATCTTAAATATTTTATTAATGTTTTAATGCGTTGGATTGCCTATGGGAAGAAGGCGGAGAAAAGTAATTCGGATACCAAAGAAGAAGTTGCCTAAAGTCTTCATTTGTCCAAGGTGTAGTCAAGAGTCTATAAGAGTAGAAATTATGGAAGGTGAAGAAGGACGAAAAGCAATAATCAGATGTGGTAATATAAATTGCGGTTTCATAAAGGAGGTTCAAGTAAAACCCTTCTTTAGAGAAGTAGACGTTTATTGTCAATTTATAGACGAATTTTACGGAGATTGAAGGAGTTGAATAATAAATGGTCAGTGTTGGGAAGGTCGAGGAATATATATTAAGGCGGATCGGAGACGAGGGAGCAATTCACATGGCTCTCATTGATCCGGAAAAGGTAACCCCTGAACTTGCGGCTCTATTGTCGCAGGAAAGCGAAGCCTCCGGCTCATCAGCAATAATGGTTGGGGGCACAACCTTAGCATCAACAGAGTTACTTAATGACATTGTAAAGGCGATTAAGCGATCAGTGAAAATTCCAGTCATATTATTTCCAAACAATGTGACTGGCATAAGTGAATATGCAGACGCCATATGGTTTATGTCCCTGCTAAATTCAGCTGATCCGTATTTCATATTCGGCGCGCAGGCCCTCGCAGCACCATTAATTAAGAAGATGGGGTTAGAAGCAATACCGCTTGGATACATAATTGTTGGCGAAGGGGGATCTGCAGGCGTTATTGGCAAAGCATGTCCAATCCCATATAATAAGCCTGAACTAGCCGTGGCTCACGCTTTGGCAGCTCAATTTCTTGGAATGAGATTCGTTTATTTGGAGGCTGGGTCAGGGGCAAGCAAACCAGTTCCAGCTGAAATGATCAGAATGACTAGAGAGACCGTGGACGTAAAGATAATTGTTGGAGGTGGTATAAAGACTAGGGAGCAGGCTGAGCGCGCCGCTAAAGCTGGCGCTGATATAGTGGTTACTGGCACTATACTTGAGAGCGGTCAGAGAGAAGGGGTTAGAGCTAAACTTAATGAAATAATAGAAGGTATAAGGAAAGGAGCTAAAAGTAGATCTAGGGGGTTTTAAGTTGACGGCATTCGAGCATTATTTTGAGTCTCTAAAAAAGGCTTTAGGCCGAAATAATATTTATGATATTTGGCCGGATTTTGAGCCGGAGTATGATGAGCGCGAATATGCATGGGCAACCCTGAGGGGATTAGGTGAATCATTGCTCCTCAATTGTGGTCGATGCGACGGCCCATCTGATATGAGACACAATAAATGTAGGGCTTGTGTTGATAGGAGGAAGAGCATTGCTGAAAAAACATATGAGAAAGTTATGGGGCGGCCAATTGAGAGGTGGAACGCAATAATTCTCTGTAGAATTCATGTCGAGTAGCGTTGATCAACATGGAAGCTGAATACAGAATAAGTGAAGAATACGCTGAATACTTCTCAAATCTACTTAGCTCTCTAGAAGAAATCTATGAAATTGCTAAAAAGGCTAGGCTGAGGGGACCAGACCCTAGGCCTTACCCTGAAATAGAGTTAGCGAGCGATTTGGCGAGTCTAGTAGAGGGGTTTATTGGGCTTCCAGGACTCGCAGAGAGAATAAGAGCGCTATCAAAAACCATGTCTAGGGAAAGGGCCGCATTCAACATAGCTAAGGAGATTGTCTGTGGAAAATTTGGGCAGCTGAGTGATGAAAAGGCGGCTGATTTAGCAATCAGAACAGCTTTAGCAATATTAACAGAAGGGGTCACAGCAGCAGTTTATTCGGAGGGCATAGCCAAGGTAGCTATAAAAAATAATCCAGACGGGTCGAGATATCTGGCAGTCTACTTTGCTGGACCAATACGCTCAGCTGGCGGAACAGAGGCAGCTCTAACACCGGTTATAGCGGATGTTGTTCGACAGTTATTGAAGTTAGATCGCTATAAGCCTACTAGGGAGGAGATAGAGCGCTTCATTGAAGAGTTAAGACTCTACGAGCGCGAGGTTGGCCGCTTTCAATATAGCGTTTCGGATGAGCAATTGAGGTTTGCACTGGAGCATCTTCCAGTTGAAGTCACTGGGACACCATCCGATCCAGTTGAAGTTGCTTCTTATCGCAATTTGCCGCGCATAGAGACTAATCGCGTTCGCGGCGGGGCGCTTAGAGTTGTAAATGACGGCATTGTTGGTAGGGCCTCAAAAGTCTTGGCCGTAGTTGAAGATCTTGGGATCAAGGGCTGGGAGTGGCTTAAGGAGATTAAGGAGATAGCAAAGGAGAAGGGTAAATCTTTAGCCAGCTTTATGGAGGAGGTTCCAGCTGGGCGTCCAATATTATGTTTCCCATCAAGAAAAGGAGGTTTTAGACTTAGATATGGCAGGTCAAGGAATACGGGGCTCTCAGCAGTTGGGGTTCACCCACTAACTATGATAGTTTTACAAAACTTTCTGGCTGGTGGAACACAGCTTAAAATCGAGGCTCCTGGCAAATCAAGTACCGTGATGCCTGTAGATTATATTGAGACTCCGATTGTCAGGCTGAAAGATGGATCCGTGGTTAAAGTCTCTTATGAGAATATAGAGTTAGTTAAGAGGGAAGCTGAGAAGATACTTTTTTTGGGCGATATACTTATAAGCTTTGGTGACTTCCTCTATAACAATAAGCCTCTTTTGCCTCCGGGATATTGCGAGGAGTTTTGGCGGGAGGATCTTAGGAGAGCCATTATCGAAGACTTTAATGGGAATATTGAGGAAGCCGCTTCAAGAGTTGGGTTACCGTCTTCCTCGCTAAAATCTTATCTTGACGATCCATTCAACAATAAACCTAGTATTAATGAAGCAATAACCTTAAGTAGGACCCTCAAAATTCCTTTACATCCATTATACACGTATTTTTGGTTCAGTATACCTGTGAAGACCCTTAAAAATATCCGAAGATGGCTTTTGAATTCCAACATTAAATTTGACGGCGAGTTAGTGGTTGAGGTACGTGGCAGCTATGATGCTGAAGTTAAAGAAGCCCTTGAGGAAATATGCATCCCGCATAGGGTTATTGGAAAATGCATTGTCATTGAAGGCTATGACGCACACTCCTTCGCTGTATCACTTGGATTAAATAATCCTTCAGCTGAAATCTCTGAAAATTTATCAATTCTAGAGAATTTATCACGTTTAAGCGGCTTAATTTTTAGGGATAAGGCGGGAGCATTTATAGGGGCTAGGGTTGGGCGGCCGGAGAAGGCTAAGGAGCGGGAGATGAAGCCACCAGTACATGTCTTATTCCCAGTTGGCTTAAGTGGCGGTGCTCAAAGGGATCTTATGAAGGCCTATGGGAAAGGCATGGTTAAAGTTGAGATCATTAGCCGGATTTGTCCTAAATGCCAGACAATAACTTTTAAAAGAATATGCTCAAATTGTGGGACGGAGACAAGCCTTAGGTTCATTTGCCCAAGATGTGGTAGAGACCTTGACAGAGAAGATTGTCCGATATGTAAAATTGAAGCGAGAAGCTTTTGTCATCAGATAATCTCCATTAGGGATTTAGTCGACGAAGCTTGCCGAAAGATTGGCTATAGGCCTGAGCAGGTTAAGGGTGTGAGGGGCTTAACAAATAAGACCAGGGTGCCAGAGCCAATCGAAAAGGGAATATTGAGGGCTAAATATGGGCTCTCAGTCTATAAGGATGGCACTATAAGATTTGATGCAACCAATGCGCCATTAACCCATTTTAAGCCTTCAGAGATAGGTGTTTCTCTAGAGAAGCTTAGAGAGCTTGGCTACACACACGATTATTTAAATAATCCACTGACAGATCTGGAGCAGATCTGTGAGCTTAAGGTCCAGGATATTATAATTCCATGGAAATGCGCTGAATATCTTGTCTCTGTAGCAAAATTTATTGATGAGCTTCTTGAGAAGGTTTACGGGCTTCCTCCATTCTATAAGATAGATAAGCCACAAGATTTGATTGGCCACTTAATAGTTGGTTTGGCGCCACACACGTGTGCCGGGGTTTTAGGTAGAATAATAGGCTTTACAAAGCTGAATGTATGTTTTGCCCACCCCTTCTGGCATTCAGCTAAGCGGAGGGATTGTGATGGGGATGAGGATAGCATAATGTTGGCATTAGATGCTTTCTTAAACTTCTCAAGGGAGTATCTTCCAGATCAGATAGGTGGGATAATGGATTCTCCACTATTTATAATCCGAGCGGTTATGCCGGAAGATGTTCAGAGACAGGCACATGAGTTTGACGTTGCAGATAAATATCCTTTAGAATTTTATGAGGAGGCTGGTAGGTGTCGGCCAGCTAGGGAACTGCTCCCCCTCATAGATATAGTTAAGCACAGGTTTAATTCGGAATTAAAACTGCAGGGCTTTATGTTTACCGTGCCAACATCGAACATTGAGGCAGGGAATAAAGAGAGCATATATAAGACCCTAAAGCGGATGAGCGATAAGCTGAATGCTCAGCTAGGGTTGGCAGAGAAGATTAAGGCGGTTGATGCTCATATTGTTGCAGAAATAGTTTTAAATACACATTTCATCCGCGATATCTCTGGAAATTTGAGGGCTTTTGCAACGCAGAGCTTTCGATGCAAAAAATGTAATAAGCGCTTCAGAAGGGTTCCGCTCAAGGGCGTGTGCTTAGAGTGCGGTGGTGAGTTGACGTTAACCGTGCATAGGGGTACGATAGAGAAGTATTTGGAGGACGCTTGGCGCTTAGTAAGAAAATACGGGATGTCTGAATATTATACTCAGCGTTTAACTCTGATCGAGGAGGAAATTAATTCCCTCTTTGAGGGTAGCAGAGGTGTAAAGCAATCTGACCTCTCGAAGTGGCTTCCTGACGAGAGTTAATTGACGAAAATCACTGAGCAATTTATATTAGCATTTTTCTATTTCCCCTTTAAGCGCTCTCACAAATATTGGCGCCACAGAAACTTTGGCATACTCATTTGTAACGCTATCTGTTCCCACAACCTCCTCAGCACCGCTCTCAATTATAATTTTTATTGAGTCCTTAAGGAGCAGTATGTGAGATGCGCCAACAAACACTCTATCAGCACCCTGATCTTTGAGTATTTTGACAGCATTGGCAGCAGTTTTGCCAGTGCTTATTATGTCGTCAATTATTACGATATCTCTCCCTCGAACCTCAAGGGCCTTTGAGAAGGTAACTATCTCCCCAGTATAGCGGTCCCTTCTCTTCTCTAAATAATTCCATTCAGCATTAAGCACCTTAGCAGCATGTTTAGCTCTTCTTCTAGCAAGATCCTCATCATCGGGTGCAATTACAACAGGGTCTCTTAGGTTCTTATTGGAGAAATATTTAGCTAGTTCTCCTGAAGCCGTCAAATTATACACTGGAATTTTATACATTTTCAAGACGTTCTCATTGTGTACGTCAATTGTGTAGAGAGCATCTGCGCCCAAAGTCTCAATTACTTCAGCTATCATGGCTGCGCTTAAGCATTCGCCTTCTAAGTATCGTTCATCTTGTCGACTATAGGCGAGATATGGCACAAATAACTTAATCGTGTTTGCGCCTAGGTCTCTCGCTGTATGGAGGATTAAGAATAATTCCATGGCGTGGGCGTCTTGGGGGGGATATAGGCTTTGTATAATTAATAGGTCTTCTCCAGAAATATCCTCCTCAAACTTAAAGTAGAATTCTCCATCAGGGAAACGCTTTGTCCTAACATTAACTAAGGGAATATTCAGGGCGCTACTTATTTTTCGAGCTAAGTCTATGGAGCTTGGCCCACCTACTATCTTCAACCTTTCTCCTCCGCGATAGAAATTTATTTAGAATACGAAATTAAAATTTAAGCATTAATTTTTATGTAGGATAGATCTTTTTAGTTGAGTCATGAAAGTTTATACTATAGGTTATGGTGGAAGAAAAATTGAGAGCTTTATTAGTATTCTGAGGAAATATGGAATTACCGCAGTCGTTGACGTTAGGCGCTTTCCTAAGAGTAAGGATCCCTCGTTTAGCAGAGAGATGCTGGAAAGGATTCTTGGAGAAAATGGTATAAAATATTACTTTTTGGGCGAGAAATTGGGTGGATTCGTGAGGGGAGGATATGAAAAATACATGGAGTCTCAGAATTTTAGGGAGGGAATAGAGATGCTTCTAAGCATAATTAGGGGAGAAGTAGCGGCTATAATGTGCAAGGAGAAGAACGTTAAGTATTGCCATAGACGCCTGATATCTAATTACCTGGAAGGTTTGGGCGTAAAAGTTACACATATTGAGTAGATTTCCAGAAAAATAAATAAATATGATGATTAATTCTTTAATTGGACTAAAAGGGGTGTATCTTATGGCGATAAGGGTTGCAATAAATGGTTTTGGTAGAATTGGTAGATTGTTCTTCAGAGCCATCGTTGAGATGGGTGCAATGAAAGATATTGATGTAGCTGCTGTAAACGATGTTACAGATGCGAAGACTTTAGCCCACCTGCTAAAATACGATTCGGTTCACGGAAAGTTTCCTGGAAACGTGGAGGCAAAGAGTGATAGCATAGTGGTTGATGGTAAGGAGATAAAAGTTTTATCCCAGAGGGATCCAGCGCTGCTTCCTTGGAATGACTTAGATGTATATCTAGCTGTCGAGTCTACTGGACTGTTTACTGATAGGGCTAGCGCCTCAAAGCACCTCCAAGCTGGAGCTAAGAAGGTTTTGATCACTGCGCCAGCAACTGAGCCAGACATAACGATTGTTTATGGCGTGAATCATGACCAATACGATCACAGCAAGCACAACATAATATCAAATGCCTCGTGTACAACAAATTGCGTTATACCAATGGTTAAGGTTCTCCATGAAAACTTTGGAATTAAGTCTGCGCTAATGACTACGGCTCATGCCTACACAAACGACCAAAGGGTTCTAGATTTAGTACATAGGGACCTTCGCAGGGCTAGGGCTGCTGCTTTAAACATTATACCGACAACAACGGGTGCTGCTAGGGCTTCAACAATGGTTTGGCCAGAGCTTAAGGGTAGAATCGATGGTATAGCGCTTAGAGTTCCTGTTCCAAATGTCTCAATATGTGATCTAACAGCTGCTCTTGAGAAGGATGTTACAAAAGAGCAAGTAAACAATGCCTTCAAGAAGGCTGCTGAGGGTTCACTTAAGGGCATATTAGCCTATACTGAGGAGCCGATAGTTTCAGTAGATGTGAACCACACATCATATTCCTGCATTGTTGACGGACAGTGCACAATGGTTGCTGGCGGGAATCTTGTCAAGGTCTTTGGATGGTATGATAACGAGTGGGGCTTCTCCTGCAGACTAGTGGACGTGGTTAGACTTATCGGTCAGAAAGCTGGCTTCCTTTAAAATATTCTTTTAATTTTATCAATATTTTTATTTGGCATCTACTCAGATAATAAAATAATGGAGGAGAAATGATATGCCGAAATTTTTGACCCTTGATGATTTTGACGTTAAGGATAAGGTTGTTCTTGTGAGAGTTGACTTCAACTCGCCAGTTGATCCTCAAACGAAAAAAATAATTGACGATAGTAGGATCAGAGCTCATGGCGAGACGACAATAAAGGAGCTATCAGAGAAGGGCGCTAAGGTCGTTATATTGGCGCACCAGGGGAGACCCGGCGATCCAGACTTCATACCCTTAGAGCAGCATGCCCAAATACTAGGCAAGATTTTAGGCAAGCCAGTTAAATATGTAAACGATGTCTTTGGCGAGAAGGCTAAGAAGGCTATAAGGGAGCTTAAAAGTGGCGAGATACTTGTCTTAGACAATGTTAGAAACTTTCCTAGAGAGGCTAAGGATGCGCCTCCCGAAGAGCATGCTAAATCTGAGCTGGTTGTAAACCTCGCTCCTTTAGCAGATCTTTTCGTAAATGATGCTTTTGCTGCAGCCCATAGAAGTCACGCTTCAATAGTTGGTTTCACAGTGGTCCTCCCAAGCGCTGCTGGCAGAATAATGGAGAAGGAGTTGAAGGCTCTAAGCAAAGTTATGGAGAACCCTGAGAAGCCATGCATATATATACTTGGCGGAGCTAAGGCGGACGACTCGCTTAGAATCTCAAAATATGTTCTTGACAATAATATTGCGGATTACGTCTTAACTGCTGGAATAACTGGGCACTTATTCCTGGTCGCTAAGGGTTACGATCTAGGTAAGCCAAACATGGAGATCCTTGAGAAGAATAAGCTGCTTGATCTTGTACCAGGGATAAGGGAGCTAATTAACAGGTATCCAGAAAGGATTGAGACGCCCATAGACCTAGCGATCGAAGTTGATGGAAAGAGAAGAGAGATAAGTCTAAAAGAGCTTCCAGTCAACTACCCAATATATGATATTGGTGAGAATACAATTAAAAGGTATACTGAAATAATAATGAGAGCAAAATCGATAGTTTTCAGCGGTCCGCCAGGCGTATTTGAGAGGGAAGAGTTTAAGAAGGGAACTAAGGCCCTCTTTGAAGCTATTGCCTCCTCAAGAGCCTTCTCCTTGGTCGGTGGAGGTCATAGTGTAGCAGCGGTCCAGAGCCTTGGATTAGCGGATAAAATGGGCTATGTAAGTACCGCTGGAGGTGCCTTAATAGAGTTCTTGATGGGCAGAAAGCTGCCAGGCGTGGTAGCACTGGAGGAAGCTGCAAAAGGAAGGCGCTGAATTAAGTAACATAAGCTGCCAATTACCTTTAATTGTTTTTCTTTTTTACTCTTGGAGGATTTTATTTGAATAATAGGGAAAGGACTATTATTATTTTCAACCGCAAGATTCCTGACCGCTTAGTATGGCAGCCTAGATTACATCATTGGTACTATGTAAATAAGGCTAGAGGAACTCTCCCAAAGAAGTATGAAGGCTACGATCTTCTTGAAATATATGATGATTTAGGGGCGTCGCCGCGTGCTTATCATTACTTTAATGACACGATAAGATGTGTTGAAGGTGAGGGTGTTGAGCTTCATAGGATGGAGGATCGGGATTACATCTACACCAAGTATGTGACACCTAAGGGCAAGTTAATTCAAGTTGAGAGAAAGACAGAATATGGTGTGGCGAGCATGAGGGTTGAATATTTCCTTAAGAGTACTGATGACTTTGAGATCCTAGCTTATATATTGAGGCGGCAGAGGTTTGAGTTTGACAAGGAGCTTTATCTAGAGAGGGAGAAGCTTCTAGGAGACCGCTCCGAACCAATAATAAATGTCCCATGGGGATCGATACAAAGGCTCTTCATCGCCTACATGGGCTTTGAGAGAGGTTTAATAGCGCTTTGGCGACACAAGGAGAAAGTTGAATGGCTGCTTCAGGTATTCGATGAAAACGATGATGAGCGATTTAAAATTATCAAAAGGGCTCCTTTTAAAATAGTTAACTTCGGCGATAACATTGATGAGAATTTATGTTCACCATCCCTCTTCAAGAAATATATGCTGCCATATTACCAACGTAGAACAAAAGAGCTACATGAGGTCGGAAAGTTTTGTACCTCACATTGGGATGGAAAAGTTAAGCATTTGTTACCCTTAGCTAAGGAGACTGGTTTAGATGGCTTGGAATGCGTTCCACCCGAGCCGCAGGGTAATGTAACGCTCAAAGAGCTCAGAGAGGAGCTCAAACTTAATGGCATGATTTTAGTTGATGGTATACCGGCAATCTATTTCTTACCGATTTTCGATGTTAATAGGCTGAAGTCCTTCGTCTATGATCTGCTAGATCTCTTCGCACCTAACATAATAGTTGGGATCTCAGACATGCTGCCTCCAGACGGCGACATAGAAAGAGTTCGTTTAGTAGGTGAAATAGTGGCCAATTACATCCCTAACGCCTATAAACTATGAATTGAAATTCTATTGTTTTTCCTTTCGCTCTTGCAACGTAACATAAAAGATGAATCTAGAGTTTTCCTTTATAGAAAACCATAAATTCGTTCTCATCCACCAAAAAATATTCTTGGGGGCCCGGTAGTTCAGTTTGATAAGAAGGTCTAATTCGCACTTAGGAGTCATTGACTCCTCAGCTTTATTATTTTTGGAAAGAGGGTAGTAACGCTGGATCTAGCGATCTTAGATTTAATGGCTTGCCTTTCTTAATTGCTAGTTAGGCATAAATGTTTGCCTTTTTTCAGCTAAAATGCTTCGCCATTTCCTCATTTCCTGGAAGCTTTAGTATAGCATCTATAGCATCGTTTATTTGTTGCATGCTTTTTGTTCTTACATCCGTTATAAGCCAGTGGATAAGCGTCTCCCTACCGCCCTTTAAATTAGCCTCTATGGCCCATTCAGCCCTCATTATTCTATGTAACATGACATATTTGTAGAGTTTATCAGGGATCGCACCTTTAAGCACAGGGTGAATGCCCCTTCCATTAACTGTCACCTGCGTTTCAATAGATATGTTTTCAGGGAGATTTGAGATAGTCCCTTTATTTATGATGTTTACGTAAATTGGAGCCTTAATCTTGATTCCATAGAAAGAGATATCGTAGCTGGTAGCCTCCACATCATTATAAATGGAATCTATTAACGTAGCTATTACCTCACCACTAGGACTAGGCGGTATTGAATGTGACACCGGCTTTGAGAAATCAAATGCCACTCTGCTCATCTCCTCAATATTTCTTCTTACCTGCATTATTCTTATCGCGCAACCTATCTCAGAGTCTGGGCCGCCATATGGTCCATACCAGTACTGTTTGGTTTTTAGATCCCAGTGATATTTCCATGTCCCTCCACGAACGCTGTCCCCTATAGGCAGATAGCCATAAGTCTTATACATGTCTATAGCAGCTGGGCACAGATCTAGGTCCCATGGATTTGTTGTGTGCTCTCTCCATACGGCCCAGTATTCTTCAGCATCCTCTCTAATCCAGTCGTCTAAGTATTTGTATCCATCCTCACCCTTATACTTGAATTTAGTCAGCCATATGACGTGATTTAAGCCAGCCATATCAACCTCAACCTCGCTAAAATCTATTAGATTCATTGCCTCCTTGCTTTCTCTCGTTCTCTTAGCTGCGTAATGAGGCGTTACATTTTTTCCTAGTTTCTCCTTAGCTAAGCGCATAGCTAAAACTTCCAGCGCTGCCCTGTAACCTAGGAATCCGTGACATATGCCTGCAACATTAACCTTTGTTTCTCTGCTTACCATCGTTGTGAGTTCAAGGACTGGATTTGAGACTATAAAGAACCATGCATCTGGAGCGTTTTCCTCAATATCTCTAGCAATATCCATGTGTAATTTAAATAAGTAGTAGCCCCATATGGTATGATAGTCTCCAACATAGTTCCATTCAACGCTATTGATACCTCTATAATATCCGTGCTCTTCAGATAGGTCTCTCATCCTCTCATAATATAGGTAACCCTTCGGTAAGGCTGTTGAAATAACAAAATCGGCATCCTTTATTGCCTCTCTTCTATTTTTCGTTGCATAGATCTCTACAGGAACTTTCAACTCCTCAGCATACCTCTTAGCCAAAGTCGATATAATGCTGAGTCTATAGTCGTCGATATCCATAAGCCATATTTTGGAACCCCTCATCCCTTCGTTCATAAAAATGTCAATGAGTATCCTGCTAGTCCATCTGGCGCTTCCAGCACCTATAAAAGCTATTTTAGGCCCTTCAGGCAACATGCATCACCAGAATATCATTTTAAGGTTGAGATTGTTTCCTGTAAGTCTTTTAATATCTCCTCAAGCTTAGGAGTATCAAAGAATCTTCTTCCTGTCATTTCGTTTGCTGCCGCCATATACATTTGGCTTATTAAAGTCTTAAGTCTAGGCTCTAGATTTGGTGGTGGTGTTTTTACCAAGGTTCTCCAGTTCTCTATTCCTCGCTCTCTAGCCTCCTTTTTTGCTGCCTCGACTTCCTTAGCCCAATCCGTCCGCCTGTAATATATGCGGGCAACTTCCTTGCTCACATGCATTCCCATATACGTAAACCTACACTCATCTAGAGTTCCAACAACATCTACGACCATTAGTCTCCTTTCTGGGTCAAATGCCAGCTCTATCTTACCATCCTCATTTACTAGACCAGCTCTTTCAGCTATCTCAGTTATGGTCTCATTAACCCTCAGAAGTAGATCCTTGATTTCCTCAACCTCCTGGTCTGTTAAACCAGCTATTCTCTTGGCTTCCTCCCAGCTAACATATCTATCGCTCTCTTCGAGCTTTGTGCTAACGTCGAAGATAGGTCTGGGGAGGCGCTCTCCAGGCTTTGGCATGCACTCTAACCCCAAATCTTTCAGGGTTATAAGGCCCTGCTCAAGTCTCTTGAAAATAGACGAGCCCTCAGGCAGACCATTTCTGTAAATTATTTCCAAGGGGAGTAGGTAATTTCTTAGCGTAGGCGTGTAAACGCTATAATCATATTTGAGCTTACCGCAATTCACGTAAGCCTTGGGCCTATATATATTCACTAAATTAATTTCCATTATGTTTGTTGGTTCATCTAGGTCATCGAAACGAATTACCTGTCCCCTAGCGTTAACGAGTCCACGATAATGCGTTCTTATGCCTTTCTCCTCAAGTCTCTCAAAGCAGTAAGCCCCCATCAGGCATAGAGCTGCTCCCTTACAATCTATATGGTCGGGCATCTCGCCCCAATCGAAAACTGAATATCTGTCTGAGAAGTGAAATCTTCCCACACCCATACTCTCAATAGTTGGCTTTTTAATCACCTCAAGATCCTTGACGCTACCCATGGAGGTTACACCTACATTTAAAGGGCTGAGGCTTCTAATATTTTTAGCGTTTGGTTCCCGATGATTAAATTTTGGCAAAACTAATTTTATAAGTTTGTTATATTGATCTTAATAATTGTATGTACTTGCCATGCGAATCTCTTGGAACGCGTCTAACACCGATGTTTAGAGCTTACATAGCCAAGGAGCTTATTGAAAAACACGGGTTTACGCAAGTTGAGGCAGCCAAGAAGCTTGGAATAACGCAGGCAGCTATAAGCCAATATTTGCGCTCAAAGCGTGGAGCTAAGGATTTAAGGGAGCTTAAAGCCTTCTTACCAGTAATAGAGTCAGCTGCGAGTGAGGTGGCTAACAAAATAGCCTCTGGTAGAATCAATTCGAGTGAAGCAGCATTAAAAATATGTGAGATATGTCTCTATATACGAAAGAAGAATCTTGGAATATAAATAGGGGATTGTATCCTTTAGAGAACGAATGGTGATAATATATGATGTGCGAAATTAAGGATATTGAAGAGGAGACTATAACTAAGGCGATAATTAAGAAGACTACGGAAGACTGGTTAAGCATAGTTGATACAGATGTTGTAATTGTTGGCGCAGGGCCTGCTGGACTTACAGCCGCAATATATGCTGCTAAGGCTGGTCTGAAGACTGTGCTTTTTGAGAGGCGTCTCTCATTTGGCGGAGGCATGGGTGGTGGTGGAATGCAATTTCACAAAATCGTCGTTGAGCGTCCGGCAGATGCTATTTTAAGGGAAATCAACTGTAAGATGGAATGGATAGAAGATGGATTATTTATAGTTGACGCCGCTGAGATGATTGCCAAGCTAGCGGCTAAAGCCATAGACTCTGGAGCGAAAATAATTTTGGGAGTGACAGTTGATGATGTAATCTATAGAGATAATCCACCCAGAATAACTGGAGTAGTTATTCAGTGGTCATCGGTCATGATGGCTGGGCTTCATGTAGATCCTCTTGGAGTAAAGGCAAAGGCGGTTGTTGATTCTACTGGGCATGATGCTGAGGTTTTATCAGTCATATCAAGGAAAATTCCTGAACTGAACATTTCGGTTAGAGGTGAAAAATCTATGTGGGCTTCGCAGGCCGAGAAGATGGTTATTGAGGGTACGAGAGAGGTTTGTCCGGGCCTTTTCGTTGCGGGGATGGCGGTTGCAGCAATAGATCGAATTCCAAGGATGGGGCCAATATTTGGTGGGATGCTGTTAAGCGGGGCAAAAGTGGCACAGCTAATTGTGAATAAGATTATGGGGGAGAGGGCGCAGAAAATAATACCGTTCAGCCTTTAGAGTCTCTCCTTTTAAATCGCTCTTTCTTGGATTAAATGATGGGTAAATAATTTCAATGGGAAATTTCTATTCCTTCCGCAGCCATTCCAATATTTGCTCATCCAATGGCTTTGTTTTTCTCCGCCTCTTCCTAAGTTTAAATAAGTATCCTCCTATGGTCTTGTAAGCTTTCTCGGCAAGGATATCGGCCTCCCCGTCTTTAAATTCACGCCAGTTAGGGTTATGTATGAAATCTTGTGGGTTAATCCAATCCGGCCTGAATTTTTCGATATCCTCTATCCTCATGCATATGCATACAGCGTTTAACTCTCTATGCAAACTTAATGGGCAAGTGAAAACCCTCGCCAAGTCGATCTTGTTTTCCACGGATATTTTGCCGCTGGATGACGATTCCGCTATTTTCGGCGATATTTTAGACTTTACATATTCGACAATGGCGTATGCTATGTCTAGGGGATTGTACTTTTCACGGATGCTCTCCGATATGCTCCTCTCATTTATATGTACGTGGCAACCATTACCAGACCATTTGACGTAAGCAGACACTTTAATCCCCCATTTGCCTAAGAAATACAGAATTTCTCTCGCAACTTGTATCGTTTCTCTCCAATTCACTAATTCGCTATCAATATCCCATGTGGGCGTACAATAAACAATATTCTCCAGGTTATATGCATCCTCAACCTCTTGAAGCACCTCATAAATGTTAATAGTAGCATAGATTGACTTTAATGCGCCGTTATTCAAAGCATCTAAGTCGCTTTCACCCTCTATTTTTATGGGTTTCTTCTCATTCGAGTATCTTTTAAAGATTAGATTTCCCTTTGAGTCGACATAATGTAGGGCGACCCATCTCCCTCTACAGAAATCTAGAATTTCCCTCTTAACATCTTGGCGCGAATAGTGCCTATATGCGGTACTCAAGGTATCTCAGCTTCCCTTCTCTCAGCAGCTCTTTGAATACGCTCCATAATATGTCTGGGCAGAGATATATCCTCCCTTCGCATATCAACTGGCCTAACTATAGTCAAACCTTTACCCGGTAAAATTGCTATTTCATACATTTGTAGGCTATGATTTGTCTGTCGCATCTTCTCGATTAAAATGTAGCGTTTCAGAACACCGTTTCTAACTGCTCTGCGAAACCTTATTATGCCATCAGCTATATGTTCTACGCCCCAGCCAAAGGCCTCAGACGTCGTTATAGCATACTGGGAGGTTGCCATAACTGTAAAGTCCCACTTAAACAAAACCTTCTTCACAAAGTAGGAGTATCTTCTGGCCATAGCTGGCTTATCAAGCCAGAAAGCTGAGAGCGAATCTATGACAAGGCGTGCCCTACCGTAGCCTAAAGCCTTCTTCGCCTCAATAACTTTGTTTACAAGCTCCTCAACATCTAAGCTCTGTAGAGACCATTCATCCTTAGCTCCCATTAACGCATCAATAATTATCATCTTCTTCTCAGAGATTCCCCGTGAAAAATCGAAGCCGAACTGTGCTGCCTGAGTAATTATGGATTCACGGCTCTCCTCTGTCGTCACGTAAATGCATTTATCCCCCTCAGATACCCCCTGAGCGATAAAATGTATGCAGAGTATAGTTTTTCCAGTACCAGGTTCACCGGTAACAGCAACAGTAAAACCCTTTGGTATTCCGCCCTCAAGCATGGCATCTAATTCTCGCACTCCAGTAGACAAGCGCTCAATAGACATTTAGATCATCTTCCCTAATGTTTTCTCTTCTTAAAAAAAGATTGTATTAACAGCCAATATACGGTTTTTATAGAATACAAATTATTGAAAAATATTTGGCTTAATATTCAAATATACCAGCGGGCCCCTCTCCTTCGGTAGTCGCGCTATTCTCGCACTCAGAGCATTATGGATCTTTAGTGGGTCTATTGCTATTATCCTTGATTCTTTACCAGCCTTTTGGATATATTTCGCTATCTCTTCAACTATCAAATTTTCAGCTATAAACTCAACCATGCATATTTCGCCGTGCTTTATAAGCTTCCTAACAGCAATATCCTTTAAATCCTGCCTATAATCCATATGCTGATACAATTTTCTCGCAGTTTTAATGTTCTCTAAATGATTCTTCGGCATTTCAAACCTTGTTGATAAGACTCTAACTCGCTCCTGCCACTTCTTAAGCCACATACCGGCCCAAAAGTTTATTGAAGCTCTCAAATCTAATGGATTCTTTCTAAAGTATTCCTCAATCTTTCTATAGACCGTTTTAGTATCCTCTGTGTCTAACTTTACCTTCAGCCATGTCTCTAAATCCCTCGAGGCGTATACAACCATTTGGTAATCAAGCGTGTACGGCTTAAACTGGGGAATATAATTTTCGAACTCCTCGACAAGCAATGAAAAGAGTCTATTGCGGAAATTTATGGCGCTCATCAGATACACTCACACATTAACTTATTATGGAAAATTGTCCAATTTAAAAGTTGCTAATAGACCATAGATGTAATCCTAAGTTCTCAGCGGAGATCGCATGGTAAATCCTCAAACCTTGGAAGTCCATCCCTTGCACCCATCTTTGTTAAACATCTTGATGCAACAAAGTTGCCGAGAACTCCACATTCTCTAAGGCTTTTACCTCTGAGTAGCCCGTATATGAAGCCGGCGCAGAAGGCGTCTCCGGCACCAGTTGTATCAATAACTTCAACCTTAAATGGGCTTATTAAGTGTTCTTCATTGCCGTCCGTGACATAGCAGCCTCTTCCTCCGAGCTTGACTGCAACAATTTGGACACCTTCATTGAGTAGGATCCGGGCGCCCTCTCGGTAATCTTCTCCAGTTAGGAGGCGTAGTTCACCCTCGCTTGGTAGGAAAGCGTAGGTTCTTTTCACTATAGGTTTAAGGGTATCTAAACCCTTACGGGCGTAAATGACCCCGGGGTCAAATGTAACTTTAATGTCGGAGATACTTTCAATGAGCTTTTTCTGGGCTTCGAAGGGCAGTTTTCCCGCGAAAGAAGTTAAATGTAGAATTTTTGCGCCCCTGACGTAATCTAAGTTTATTTCCTCATATTTTAGCGTGTTATTGACGCCAGGGTCTAGGTATAATGCTCTGTTTCCCTTCTGATCTACAAAGCCTATGACGGACCCGCTTCTACCGGTTTCGGAAACGATTATCCCGCTTGTATCGACGCCCTCGCTTAAGAAAGCCTTTAGGAGAAGTTCGCCCTCTCTATCCTTAGCAACCTTGCCAATATAGCCAACTTTAACGCCGAGCCGCGCCAATCCAACGGCGGTGTTGGCGGCTGAGCCACCGGGGCTTTCACTAAAGTCTATTATTACGCTCTCTTCGTCTGCGCCTGCTAATCTATCAACCCTATAGAGCTTGTCGACGTTCAGTGCGCCGAAGCAAACTACTTCAAAAGTCATTACATGATCTCCCTTAAAGATATAATATATTTGCCGAGTTTTCCGCCATAGTTCCCGGCTGAGATTCTTACAACGCCTTTAACGTTCATGGCAGCCTTAATGCCAGCGCTCATGGCTTCTTTAACGGCTTCTAAAGTTAACCCGTTTATCACTATTTCTGGTATATAGCGTACGCCTTCTGGAACCTTGGACTCTGACCCAAGCCTATCCTTTAATGAGGGACAGTATGGGTGGTTTGTTGTCGGACCTATTTGTGGGAACTTTGTTTCGGGCTTTGAGCCAGCTGCACATATATCGAATGGTGTGATTACCCCGTTGACTTGGCTTATAGCCTTTAGGGCTTTTCTTCCAGCCTCTAACACAGCCCTCTTTGTCCGGCACATGTACCAAAAGTTTCCGCCCATGACTCCGCGACCGTAGCCGAGAAAACGCTCAATCTTGAAGTCTGGAACCATTATTGGCACAATTATCATCTCACGTCCATACCGTCTTTCAATCCACTCATATCCGTCGCCACAATGCCCTATCAGATCCATAGCATCTACTTTGCCTATCGGATTTGGACACGCGTCGAAGACCGATGTAAATGGCTTGACAAGTATATCCTGCCTAATTCTATAAGATAGCTCCCTGTAAAATTTCCTAACAGATTCTTCAATAGGTTTCCGCTCATCTATGCTGCTCCAAAACTGCAGTATTACGCCTAAGCGCCCATCAGGAGTTTTTTCTCTCGGAACCCAACTCTCAATACCACCCTCAATACGCCCAATAACTGTTGATGGGGTTGCGGTCGCATCCTCGGCAGCTTTAATTAGAACTCTCTTATCGCTTGCGGTGACAAGTATCCTAAAGTATAATCCATCGAATGCTTCAGCATACGTATCCTCAATAAGCACGCTCATAACTTCACCATCATTTAATACTTCAATAAATAAAAAGTTGGATATTAAATCGCTGATATACCAAGTTACTTTTTAGATTCTTCTGTCTTCTTTTCTCCAGTCTTTTTTCTCTTTCCCTTGCAGCAGGACATTGAATTATCACCAAAATATGGTTTTAGGCTTTACCGCTTATCTATTTTTCTCCTTTATATTAGCAGAATATTTATTGTCTTAATAAAGGGTCTTTAACCTAGCGCCCCTATAGCTTCTCCCCTAACAGTCTTTCTGAAAGCTACGCTTTCCCGAATTAACCGGTCCATGTTTTTTGGAGTTATCCTCTCAACCCATGGAGCCCTATCCGGATACAAGCTCCTGATTTTTTCGAAGAGAGCTGGACTACAGTAATCTTCTAGCATACTTACGTCCCAGTTCTCCGCTAAATTGAGCACATGCTCTTTGCCAAACTTTTTAAATTGTTCGGCTAGCACAGCTAATATGATTGCATGATGTGATAAAACGGCAATTTCAGCTTCCCTTACAGCGTACTGGTTTCCATTAAATGATACTGTTAAGCCTCCACCTCTCCTTACAAGCCTGAAGGGCTCAACGTCAGTTATACTGTCCCCGATATAAATTACTGAGGATAAATTTCCTCCGAATATTGAAACTATTTCCCCAATTGCCTTAGCTTTCTCGTGCCCGCCGATTGGGTTAACCTCTCTTATCGCGGCCCCTATCCTCATACTCATAATCTCTTTCCAGAAGATTTCGTCAAGGCGAGCTATTACCCTCCGTGTTTCCTGGGGCAAATCTTCTAGTGTTTTGGCGTTATCTGGGATCTCTATCATAGGCATCTTTACTATCTCTTCCCTAAGGGATTTTATGCGTTCAGCCTCTTCTCTTGTCAGATCATACCTATCTATGTCGATTTTTGTGCAGTAAACGTTCTCTACTGGAAAGTCTACGGCTTCGCATAACGCGCTTATGTAGGGCTCATAGCTTGTGCTGACTATGAATGAGGGCATTATGGATCTGACGTAATGTAGCGCTTCACTAGCTCCGGGAATTAACAGTAAAGTCTCAGATGAGAAGCGCTTCATGAGGGCGTTCGTCGCCCCATACGCCTTTAAGAATGGGACTATAAGTCTAAGGGTGTCCCCGGCCTTATAGCCCGGTCTCCTAACTATATCAGCTAAAACATCGTCATATCTACTTATTAATGTAAAGAATCTATCGCCCTCCGGAATGAGCCAGCTCGATAGCTCAAAAGCATTATCATTTTTAGAGATCGGCCCCTCACAGTCTGTAATAAAAATCCTTACCATGCTTTCCTCCTCAACTCCTCCATATGTTTAATGCTACGCTCAATATGCTCCCTCGAAGCTATATCAGTCCTATACCATAAGGCTCCTCCTTTAATGGCTTTTATGCCCTCCATCGCTATCTCGCGTGCGCTCTGTATATCTTCAGCGATGCCGAGAACACATACTGCTCTAGAGGATAACGCGTAAAGATTTCCGTCCTCACGAATCTCCATTGAACCCGGATAAATTCTAATATTATCACCATATTTAGACCTGAGCTTTTCAGCCTCATCCAGGATGATTGGTGTACCCATCTCGCTTCTATTCACCAGATGTGGGAACACATCTATATATCCGCCATATTTAGGAGGCACTTTATAAATTAGAACCGCAGCCTTCTTATCTATATCCACGCGAGTCAACGTTCCCTCAATCATCCTATAGCATATATCAACAAAATCATCCTTTAATAGTGCCAGAATTGGTATTATTTCCGGATCACCCGGCCTACTATTATTTTCCAGTATCATCGGCCCCTTACCAGTATGTATAAATGCCTCATAGAAGGGGACTCCTCTAAGGCATGGGTTTGACCCATCACCCCTAAGCTTCCTAAATATGGTCTCAACTATCCTCTTCTCCTCCTCCCAATCCTCAATCCTCATGAAGGGTAAAATCTCCCCCTTGTCTTTATATGTGCCCATTCCGCCAGTGTTAGGTCCCCTATCGCCATCAAAGGCTCTCTTATAATCCCTTGTTTCCGGCAATGGGACTAAATGTTTGCCATCACAAAATGCTTGAAAGCTTGATTCCTCACCTTCAATCTTCTCTTCAACTATCACTGGTCCAACATTGAAGTTTGCTAGAAAATGCTCTAGAAGCTCTTCACGCGTGTTAAAATGGTCCCCCCAAACACCAACCCCTTTGCCAGCGGCCGGAGCGTCGGGTTTGACGGCGACTTTATTATTGAGTTCATCTAGCCATCTAAACAGGTCTCTTTTTACCTCATTTAAGCTCTTATACTCCTTTGGGTCGAAAACCTTAAACCTTGGATTTACTTTGGGCACAACTTCTTGGAAAAGTCTCCTCTGCATAACCTTGCTCCTTTCGAGGGCATATTCTTTTGTTGGACAGATCATTGGAATGCGAAGGTTTCCTTCTATCAGATCTCTTATGCCGTCAATAATAGGCTTCTCCGGACCAACTATGCCAAAATCTATTTTTTCCTTATGTCTCTCAACAAACTTGTATATGGATTCAACGTTAAGATCCGGGATCACGACATGCTCTTTAGCCCTTTTAGCGTTGAACGGGTTTTTCTGCCTATCCGCAATATATAGGTCAACTTTATATTCTTGGCTTCTCATAAAGGCGTCAACCATAGCAGCTTCTCTGGAGCCATAGGAAACGATGAGTATGCCGACGCGTTCCATTAAAGATCACCTATAATGCTTAAAGAAGATTAGTGATCCACTTATGTAAAATTTTTGGATTTGATGGTGGCATGTTAATTCCCGGAAAGCAGCAAGTCTTTTAAGGGATGCTTAGAATACCGTTAGGAAGGTGGAGAGAAAGGTGTATGAAAGAACCTGTTGCAATAATTGGTGTGGGAAGGACCAGATTTGGTGAGCATTATGAGTTAGATCCAGAGGACCTGATCGATGAGGCAGGTTTAATGGCGTTAGATTCCGCTGGATTAGAGCGGAAGGACCTAGATGCTTGTTACATTTCAGACTATCTTCTCCAGGTCACCAATAAGATAGGTTTAGAGGAAGGCTTCATTTCCCAGCTGTTAGAAATGAATATACCTATAGAGAAGATGAGGTCCTTCAGTTCGGCGCTGATGAACGCATGCAATGCTATAGAAGCTGGCAGGTATGATATTGTGCTTGTTGGCGGGATGGAGAAGATGACTGATAGATGGAGTAAAATTAGAGACAACCTAATGCTCCTTGTTGACCACTGGAGCTACTATGCTGGTGGGACCCCTGAGAGCATTCATGAATTGCTTCTTAGAGAATATATTAAGGAATATAATATACGGGGTGACGATAGACAGAAGCTTATGGAGGTTCTCGCAAAAATCTCTGTGAAAAACCACCGGAACGCCGTATTTAACGAGTATGCACATTTTCGCAGAGAGATAGATGTTAAGAGGGTTTTTGCTGCTAGAGAGGAGGAGCGAAGGCTCTTAGGGCTGTATGATTTTGCGCCGATATCTGATGGTGCAACGGCTATAATACTGGCAAGCTTAAAGAAAGCGAAAGAGTATGCTAATGATGCCGTCTACATAATTTCCTCCTCCATGGCAACAGATTATATATCTTATCCTTCTAGACCCTATAGAACCGGCTTCATTGCGAGTAAGATCGCTATGGAAAACGCTTTAAAAATGGCGAAAATAAGCTTGCATGACATAAAGCTGCTTGAGGTTTATGATCAATCAACGGTTCTTGAAATGATATCGCTTGAGGATTTAGGCTTTGTTAAGAAAGGTGAGGCGTGGGCCAAATTATATGAGAGCTTTGAGAATTTTAGCGGCTTCTATTACCTAGATGGGAAGCAGATTTTTGTAAATACTAATGGGGGGTTGAAGGCTGATGGGAACCCGCTTGGAGCTACTGGTGGGGCGCAAATATTTGAAGTTGTGAAGCAGCTTAAGGGTGAAGCTGGGCAGAGGCAGATAAAGTCGGATGGCGATCTAACATACGGATGCGTACAGGAGATTGAGGGTTTTGGGACAAAGGTTTACGTTCATATTTTAGGGAGGGAGAAGGGTGGGAAGTGAACCGATAGAGAGAAGAGTAGCATATATTGGAGATAGGCTCAAGGGGAGTAAGTGTCCTTTCTGCGGAAAAGAATACTTTAGAACCAGAAAGTACTGTGGAGATTGCGGTAGAAAAAGCCTTGGAAAAATGATAGACATAGACTTCTTCTATGAGAAGGGTGTTTTGGAGACATGCACGGTTGTTAGAGAGCCAACCAATAGGTTCACGAGACTTGGAGCATACGTCTATGGAATAATATCCTTTCACAACGGGAGGGTTAGGGTCCCTGGAAGATTGACTGATATGATTATAGGGAGCGATAAATCAGTGGACCTAGATAGTCTTGAGGGCCGCGAGGTTGTTCCTAGGTTTAGGCGTAGGCATTCGGTTGACAAAAGTGACATTATACCGACAATATCTCTAGCCTTCACCTTCGCTGACGAATACTACCCCTACCAGCCCTACGAAATAGTTAAGCCGAGCAAGGAGTATGATGCGCCAGGCATAGTTGGCTACGGGGTATATGTATCAAAGTTCAGAATTAGGGAGGGGGTGATGGAGCGGTCAGTTCCATTTATGGATGAGGATGCGATAACAGCTGCAGTTGAGGCAGGAAAGATCGCGCTGATACACTCAGGAGTGGATCATAAGCTCATAGGTAAAGTCTACGTGGGTTCAGAGTCGAACCCCTATGCAGTCAACCCAATAGCTTCGAAGGTTGCCCAAGTCCTTAAGCTTGGTGAGGAGGAGAAGGCTGAAGGGGTTCAGGGGATTGACGCGGTTGACACGGAGTTTGCATGTAAAGCCGCAACTAGCATGTTTAAAGACGCTATGGCGCTGGTATGCTATCCAAAAGATCCCATGGATTATGCCATGGTGATAGGTGCCGACAATGCTCAAGCCGCACCTAGAGGTGAACCAGGAGGTGAGCTCGACTTCTTCGTTGGTTTCGGAGGTGCAGCCTTTATATTTGGAATGAAGGATGTTATAGCTGAAGTTGAGGGATGGTATTCATGCACATCTGATACTCCTGATTTCTGGAGGAGAGATTTGGAGCCATATCCACGGCATGGTGGGCGCTTCACCGGGGAGCCAGCGTACTTTAAGCACATTATAAAAGCTGGCAGAAAGCTCATGGAAAAGCTAAATCTAAAGCCAAGCGATATAGATTACTTTGTCTGCCATCAACCTAACCCAGCTTTTCCAGCAAGGGCTGCTGCAACGCTAGGCTTTAAGCCCGAGCAGTATATGCCTGGCCTGCAAGTCTCAAAGTTTGGCAATACTTATTCTGGGTCATCACCAATAGGCTTAGCGGCTATATTAGATCAAGCTGAACCTCATAAGAGGATAATGATTGTAAGTTACGGGTCGGGAGCTGGAAGCGATGCCTATCTATTTATAACGACTGAGCAGATTAAGGAGAAAAGAAGTCGACAAAAATTTACTGTTAAATATCAAGCTGAAAATAAATTCATCGAGTATGTGGATTACGCAACATACAGGAAATTTAAAGAGGGTCTTTGAACACTAACAGAAAACCTTATATGTTGCATTAAACCTTTATTTCAGTCGCTAGCATCAAAGCAGTTAGCCGAGAAGCGTGCTTCTCGACTTCTGCTTTGATGTTAGTTCCGCGATACAGGACGAGAAACAGATGCCGACTATAATGAGCATGCCGAGAATTTTATGCAATCTAGTGAGAACAGGGACTCCTCTTTTAAAGAATTCAAAGCTCCTCGAGGGTGCTCTACTTCATACTTTAGTTCAAGCTATTGCTTTGGGTAGTTCTGTTCCTGGATCGCGGGGAAACATGTTGGGAGGGATATTATGTGAAAATGAAGATTAAAGAGTTGAAGGATGGGATGCGGAAGGTTGATATTACGGCTAGGGTTCTGGAGGTCTCAGAGCCGCGTGAAGTTATCTCGAGATTTAGCGGGCAAGTCTTTAGGGTTGCCGATGCCATTATAGGCGATGAAACTGGGACAATAAAGCTAACTTTGTGGAACGAGCAGATTGAACAAGTTAAGGTTAATGACACAATCAAGATTGAAAATGGCTATGTGAGGTCGTTTAGAGGAGAGCGACAATTGAATGTCGGTAAATTTGGGAAGATAACCGTCCTGTAAACGCGGAAAAATCAACCCTATGTGAGGTGAGAAAAATGCAGGGTGAAAGGAGGAATAGTAGGAGGAGTAGGCGATTTGAGAAGGGTAAAGAGAGAAGATTTCCGCCTAAGCCAGTCGAGCTAGGAAAAGAGTATGATGTTGAGGTTAAAGAGGTTAGCCGTAGAGGAGATGGCGTAGCGAGAATACAGGGTCTGGTAACATTCATACCAAACGCTAAGCCAGGCGACCATATAAGGGTGAAGATAACTAAAATAGGCCGTAGATTTGCTGAGGCTGAAATAGTTTCATCGCAATGAGAAACACTGAGTACCTAGACGCCAGCGTCAAATATGTCCGGCTTAATTCTCTTTTTACTTCTTTTCAGCCTTTTAAAGCAGAAGAAAAGTAATGCTCCTATAGTTAATCCAGCAATTAAGACTGCTGCCAGCTTAGTATAATTTCTTCTCCAGATAGCTTTCACCTCTCTCGGTCCGTCAACATAGACTTTAACTGTTCCTTTATCTAGAATTATGTCCTTATCCAGGTTTAACCCTTCAAAATGATCAAATGTTATTGGAATTAAAGAGTCGAATTCTGTTTTTTTAAGCTTTATTGTGGCGTACGTGCCCTTATAATACCATCCGGATCCAGTAATCTCTCCATGCTCAGTCTCAGCGGAGACATAGTAAGTATTCTCTTTTGGAATTAGGGCGTTCAATAGATCTTCTCGCCACCTATTCTCTATCGGGTCGTAAACCCCGAAGCCAGCGCAGAACTCCCAGTAGCACCATGCAATGCCCCTCTTCTCAGCCTCCCTAGCTACAAAATATGTCCATCTAACCCTAGAATTCATGTCGGCTTTACTATAAGCCCCAAATTCTCCAAGTAGCAGTGGGATCTCTCCATGCTCTCTAGCCCATTGAGCTGCTATATCTAGCTCATTTATAATCTGTTTCCGCTCTTCCTCAGTTCCCAGCCATTTTCTTCCAACGGGTGGAGAAGGAGTAACCCATTCGGCCCCCTGATGAGTAAACTCAAACGGAGTGTACAGATGAAATGTAACTATTATGTTTTCATCGTCAGGTACAGATAGATTCTTAAGGCTGTGAACACTATTCCAGTCAACTGGCCCTATCACTATTTTTCTCGTAGGATTGGTCTCCCTTATAATTTTGACAGCATCTAAAAGCAGAGCGTTCCATAAATCGCTTGTTAAAGCACCATGCGGTTCATTGAGCAGTTCAAAATAAAGGTTTTTAGGATAATTTTTGTAATGCTCAGATATTTGCCGCCAAATGGCCAGAAAGCGTTCCCAATGCCCTTGCGGGTCGAGCATTATCTCCTCATAATGGTGAACATTAATTATCACGGTCAAATTCTGCTCTAAAGCCTTACTTATAACGTGATCCACTCTTCCAAAAAATTCGTCATTAATTTTGTATGGCGACTTCTCTTCAGCATGCGCGGACCACCTTATGGGTATTCTGATGATATTAAAGCCAGCCTCGCTTATTATTCTGAAATACTCATCCTTTATGTAAACTCCCCACGCCCCTTCCTCAGGAGCCTCAAGGGCATTCCCAATGTTCACCCCACGCCCAAATCCGCTGGTAGGCTTCTCACTCTCACTTGTTCTGGTTTGCAGAGGGTGGCTGCATAAAATCCTTGGTGACGCTTGGCTTATCAATGTTGCTAGAAACAGTAGGAGCAGCACTTCATGTATATATAGATGAGGTAATCTCATATCCATATCTACCCTATATCCTGCAGCCTCAGTTTTTTAGCCCCCCTTTCAAGCATTTCTTTTATAGCTTTCTCCACGTCTCCCGGTGTTGCATCTATTCCCCTCACAGCATCCTCTAGAAGGAATGTTTCAAAGCCGTATCTTAACGCGTCTAAAACCGTGCTTTTAACACAATACTCTGTCGCAAGCCCGCCAACAAAAACTCTCCTCACACCAGCCCTCCTTAACCTCTCTTCTAGATCTGTTCCCTCAAACCCGGAATAAGCCTCCCTAGATGGGTCTGTAGCCTTAGAGACTACGATGACATCATCTGGCAAATTCAAATCCGGGTGGAACTTCGCCCCCTCAGTTCCCTGGACACAATGCGGCGGCCAGAGACCACCATAATTTTTAAATGATACATGATTTGGTGGATGCCAATCCCTGGTGGCGACTATGAGGGCGCCGGCCGCACGAAATCTCCTTATATATTCATTTAGTACCGGAACTACTTCATCGCCTCTTGGGACAGGTAATGCACCTCCAGGGCAGAAATCAACTTGAACATCAACTATTATTAAGGCATCTTCCTTCCCTTCAATCCTATACTTCAAAGGGAGACCTCCCAGCGCCAAAAATAAGATTGAACTAAAGAAATTAATAAGGATACTTATTTCATTATTAACTAGGGGATGCACCGCCTTGAGTAGCGACATTAAGGTTTTGGAGAAGATTTCCACAAAAATGGCTTATGAAGTCTTTGAGGATCCCGTACCGTACTTTGACAGCAGACATTACCCGTATACTAAACTCAGCGTGTTTAGTCCTAAGCCATCGCCTACTGATTATAGAGAGATAGAATTAGAGAATGCTTTCCTTAAAATATCTTTTATACCCGATCTTGGGGCGCGCATCTTCTCGGCGGTTGATAAAGTATCCGGCCGCCACATCTTCAACCACATAGATCTTATTAGGCCAGCACTGATAGCTGCTAGGGGTGCTTGGATTGCGGTTGGACTGGAGTTTAACCTTTGCCCATTCCCATCACATACAGTGGACAATTTTTCGCCAGTAGACTATATTATAGAGAAAGGTGAAGATGGAAGAGTATCAGTAATTTTGGGCAGCCTAAATCTAATCAATGGCATTGAGTATGCGGTTATTGTAAAGATAAGACCCTATTCTTCAATGATTGAGACGGAGATAAGAACGCTCAATACAAGCTTAACTCCAGAACGGTATTACTTCTGGTCTAATGCTGCATTGCCCACCACTTATGGCCTGAAAATATTTTATCCTGGCTCCCTCACTAATATCGGGCGATTCCCAATTAATGAGGAAGGAGTTGACTTAAGGTGGTATAGAAACTACATCAGGCCCACAAGCCTTTTTATTCTTGATTCCGAGGAGGATTTCTTCGCCGCTTACAATTATGAGTATGATTTAGGATTAGTTCATGTGGCGGATCATAATATTGTTCCCGGAAAGAAATTCTGGACTTGGGGTGTATCTGAAGACGGCTTGTTCTGGAGGGATGTATTATCGGATAAGGGGATTCCGTATATAGAAATACAGAGTGGAAGGTTCCTAACGCAGGGGATAGTTGAACTTGCAAACCCATTGAGCTTCGAGTCTTGGACTGAGTACTGGTACCCTGTAAGAGGCCTCAGAAACATTATATTTGCAAATAAAAATGCCGCGATCGACGTGGAAGAAATTGGAAATGGGAAAATTATATTGAGGGTTTCACCGTCAATGGAGTTTAAGAACGCTAGGCTTAAGATAGTAAGTCCGAGGGAGGAGATAATCTACGAGGAAATAGTGGATTTATCACCTAAACATACGTTAGTGAGGGAGCTAAGCGTAAATGTTGAGAAGCCAATTCTCAAAATTTTCTCAGAAGATGGGAGGGAGATTCTCTCATGGGACTTTAGAAGCTATAGGACTAGCCTACCCGAGACTCCATCCTGGAAAGGCGAAGCGGAAGATTGGGGTTGGAGAGATAGTAATGAAGAGCTTTGGCTGAAGGGTATTGACGCTTTTAAGAGGGAGCATCCTAAAGTGGCTGAAAGGTTCTTTCAGAAATCTCTGGAAAAAGATCCGGGGTTCTCTAGAAGCCTAGCTTGGCTCGGCCTACTACGCTACCTTTCCGGTCTATATGAGGACGCTGAAAGCCTCCTCAAGATGGCTTTAAGGAGAAATCCTTATGACGACGATGCGCGATACTATCTCTGCTTAACGCTAATCGCATTAAATAGAAATGATGATGCTGAAAGGAACCTCTGGAGACTTTACACTTTTGGGAAGAATAGATCTTTAGCCCTATATCTTCTAGGAGTGTTGAAGGCTAAGCTTGAACTCTATGAGGAGGCTGAGAAGTTTCTTAGGGAGGCTGCTGCAAGTAACAGTTTTAATTTGAGGGCTTTGACGTTGCTATCAGCCATATTAAGGAGGCGGGGAAAAAGGGAGGAAGCATTAGAAATCCTTAAAAGATGCGCTGAGCTTATGCCGCTGGACTATTTAGTTATTTCTGAAAAGTATCTTCTCTCATCGGATAAGGATGCCGAAAAAGTATTGTTCTCTAATTATCAGAAGGTTCTTGAGGCTTCAAAGGAATACATTTTCGCCGGTCTATTTGATGATGCTGCAAAGATATTAGATGCGGCTTTAGGGCATGGAATTAAAAATCCTTTGATATACTATTATTTAGGCTATGCTCTTAAAAAGATGGGGCGGATCAAGGACGCTGAATATTATTACAGGAAAGGTGAGAAGGAGAGTATTGATTATATTTTCCCGCATAGGTTAATGGACATTGAGGTTTTGAGGGATGCGGTCTCCTCTCTTGAAGGGTGTCAGACAGCGCACTATCTACTTGGTAATGTTCTTTTCCATGTTGGTAGATGGGAAGAGGCTTTGAGCGAATGGGAGAAGGCGCTGTATAGTGGGCTAGAGCATCCAATCCTATATCGTAATATAGGCTTCTCATATAATATTCTAACAAATGAATGGGATAAGATCATTGAAGCCTATAAAAAAGCCATTGAGCTATCACCTAAAAACCATGTGTTGTATAATGAGCTGAGCGACATTTATTCAAAGATTGGCCTCTTTGATGAGAGTTTAAATCTGCTTGAGGGCGCTCCAGCCGAGGCTAAGAGATATTCTTTGATCGCTAAGCTATGTTCGGCGTATGTTGATGTGGGAAGGGCAGACGAAGCCTTGAAGATACTGCTTAACACTTATTTTGAGCCGACGGAAGGGTATTTTGGCTTCTGGGAGATATATGTTGACGCGTTAATTTTTAAGGGCCTCAAGATGCTTAGGGAGAATAGGGTAAAGGAAGCTTTAGATTGTTTCATTAGAGCGATGGATTATCCCAGAAATCTTGGCGTGGGTGCCCCTCACCCTAAGTATAGGCATGATGTCCTTCAACTATACTACGCTGGGATAGCGTATGAGATGCTTGGCGATCTAGATAACGCCGAAAAACTTTGGAAGGATGCTCTTCAGCGGTCCGCCGATATGGTAAGTGAGCATAAAGTCTTCCAGGCGCTTATCCTTAAGAAGCTTAAGAGGTTCTCTGAAGCTGATGCGCTACTAGAGAATATAGTTAGAGAGGCGGAATTAAGAATTAAGGACATATGTGAGAGGGTTGGTGGCGCTGAGAGTTCCCTGGCACGGCTGCTCCATTACGATGATGTCCTAGCATACATGTTTTACGTGGTTGGCATCGCGGAGATTGCTCGTGGCAAAATGGCTCAAGGGCTAGCTGAAATCGATAAGGCTTTGAACATAAATAAGGCTATGAGACACGCCCGATGGATTAGGGAAGGGAAATTTTTGTTTGATATAACTTGATATAAACAATAAAGCGAAGGGGATGAAAGATTTGTTTTGGTCGCTACTTAATTAAGCCAGGTCTAAGCATTATTATAGTTTAATCTCTTCCTCCCAAGATTCCCATTTAGTTTTGAGCTCATATCTCCAGTATTCTCTCTCCGTCTTAAAGTAACCTTCTCTTTCTATGTCCGGTCTATGACTAAGGTCTATAACTGAGGGTTCATCTGAAGAGAATAATTTGATTCCTTTAAAGAACAATTTCATGCCATCGATGAATGCAAATCTCAGGGTATTATCTGGAAGCAGCCCCATATATATGTAGGCTGCATCGCTCTCAATCTCGCCGTAGCGGACTTTTCCGTCTTCGTATGTGTAAACTGGCCTTATATGGGGTCTAACTAGCCCTATGGAGAGGTCGTGCTTTGCGCATACCGTTATGTCCCTGCTTGGTAGATTGATCCTTATGGCTGTTGCCCTAGGATATTTATCTGCATCCATCATTCTTATTCCATCTAAAATCTTATCTATTGACTCGTTCTCTTTGTGAGGCCATAACACGGTTGTAAAGGAAAAGTACTCCCCTCCACGAAAGTCTCTGGAAATCGTTTGGTAAACGCACTTCTCCGGAAGGTAGCAACGCATAGCGTCCTCAACATTAATAGATCCGTCCTCAACGGGACTAAAATATATTAGAAGACGTCTCCCCTCCTTATTCGGCCAAGCTAATAGCTTCCTTTGCTCCATTGTTATCTTTGGATTAAAGAGCGCTCCAACAACACCAATACGCTCGATGGATGTATCAAAATATCCATCTCCTACTTCATGTATCCTCTGTGTCCAGAAGAGATTGCTTAGCGTAAACTTTCCATCACGCAGAATTCTTATGCCATCGTGTATTATGAATGCTTCTAATCCTTTCAGATACGTTATGATTCTATCCCAATGATAGCTGTTTCTCTCATCTATAACCTCTGTGCGGCTAACATCTACATCTTTAAAGATCTTAAAATGAACCCTTCTTGTTCTAGTTTGCTGATAATCTAATTTTTTGCGTAGAAAGCTGAGGAGTTTTTGGCATGCCGGCTCTCCCTCCCGCACAACTATGCGGTTGTGGTAGACATCCGCTCTATATTCGCCGTTAGGCAGGGCTTCCCGATAACCTCCATCATGAAGAAGAAATGCTCCATCGTAAATTAACGCTATAATGGAGTTTTCGTCGGCGTGTCCGTGATGCATCTTTTCAGCCGTGACTACTAAGGTGTTTCGCAAATGCTCCTTATAATACCAGCCGATGTCACCCTCATCCATGTAGTTTAACAGCATGTATGTTGAGCTTTCGTCCCATCCGCTTCTGAAAACGATCTTCTTGCCGATGACTTCGTCTAAAGCTTCTTGGCTGAGTATGTGGGGCTTTTTAGGCTCTATTGAGTCATCAGCCCATAGGTAGGCGAAGACCGAGAAGATCCCGAACTTCTCTTCCTTTCTTGTAAAACGGAAGATCCTGTCCGCAGCATACTTCATGTATGGGTCTCGATAGATTGATGCCCCCTTCTCTAATATCATCATATAGAGGTCTGTTGGAGAGCCCCATGATGCATCCCCAAAATCAGGAATCATGCCGAGGGGACATAAAAGGAGAGTGAAGTAATCGAAGTAATATTTCAATATTGGTGACTGGAAAATCGCATAGTTTTTTTCAACCAGGTCTATGTAGAGAAGTATGTCTGCTAGCCATATCGCTGAGTAGAGTTCGCTGTCTTCAAGAGACCAATGCCTCAGACTAGCTTCAACTAATATATTGCCAAGCTTGCTCCATAGATGTGCTCTTGGATGTTCTGGAAACATCTTTGCGGCGTAAGTTAATGCTAGCCCCCTCTTAATCGCTCGGTTATGCGGTCCCCATTCTGGGAAGGCAAAGATTGGCTCCAGTGAGTGGTCGACTATACGCTTAAATTCCTCTACGTCATCTGCTTTAACTACCCCGCTGTCTTTTATTAGTTCATATGCGAATAGAAAGAGGGTGACACCATTAAACCAATTTACTACTGGATATACTTTTCGCCCGATCTTCCCCGAAAGAATACCAGGCAGCTTAGAGTATATCAGTAATGATTCCCTCGACTCCTCAGCATACTTAATATCGCTTGTAATAGAGTAAAATAGACTTTCTAGAACAGCCCGTGTTACCGGCGCCATTGGCGGATCGAATGTTTTTGTCTCAACAGCTCTCTCAAGCCACTCATTCATTTGCTTGTCAAAATCTTTTACAATTCTCTCATAATATTTCCTGATAAACTCTAAATATTCCCTTTTGGTAGTCAAAGATCTCTCACCTGTAGATCCGAACAACCGCATATTTAAAAATTTTCCGTAAAGTCGCCGGTTTTCAAAAAGTTTATCTAGTCTCGTTATATTTCTCTTTTGAATATTAAATGCGTGGGGAGTATGTCTCAGCAGAAGGTCATCATTAGTGTTAGGAACTTAACTGTTGAGTTTAGGGTTCCTAGGGGAATTCTTAGGGCTGTTGATGGTTTAGACTTAGATGTCTATGAGGGAGAGGTTCTTGGGCTTGTTGGCGAGAGCGGTTGCGGGAAGTCTGTTTTTGCGCATGCCCTACTTAAGCTGGTTGACATAAATGGATATATCAAGTCTGGGAAAGTTATATTTGACGGCACGAAAGATGTTTATTCTTTAGGGAAGAAGGAGTTAAGGGAATACCGCTGGAAGGATGTTGCATTGATATTTCAGGGCGCTTTCAATTCTCTAAACCCAGTAATGAAGGTTTTCGATCACATGGTTGACACTGTTTTAGCGCATGAAAAGAACGTGTCAAGCGAGGAGATTAAAAAGAGGTCTATAGAGCTTCTGAAGATGGTTAGACTAGATCCAGAGACAGTTCTTGGGCGTTATCCGCATGAGTTAAGTGGTGGGATGAAGCAGAGAACTGTTAGCGCAATGGCACTATTACTTAGACCTAAAGTCCTCATATTGGATGAACCCACATCAGCCCTAGATGTGCTGACGCAGAAGTTCTTTATAAGGATCCTTAAAGATTTAAGGAAAGAGTTTGGCCTTACAATGATATTTATAACACATGACTTAGCTACTGTAGCCGAGATAGCTGATAGAGTGGCTATAATGTATGGTGGAACTATAGTTGAAATCGGCAATGTTGAGGATATATTTTACAGGTCGAGACACCCCTACACTAGAGCGCTCTTGAATGCAATCCCCTCAATAGTTGGGGATATTAGCAAGCTTAAACCCTTACCCGGCCCTCTGCCAGATCCAGTTAATCCTCCGCCTGGATGCGGCTTTCACCCGCGCTGCCCCTATGCCATCCAGATCTGTAGGGAGGTTAGACCGGAATTAGAGAGGATCGATGCTGTGAGTTTTGTGGCATGTCATCGTTGGAGGGAGCTGAAGTTTGACTGAAACTCCATTAATTGAGGCCAGAAATTTATCTAAGGTTTTTGCTGTAGGCGGTGGCATGTTTGCTAAGAAGAGGTTTATAAGGGCTGTGGATGATGTCTCTCTTAAAATTAATAGAGGGGAGAATGTTGCGCTTGTTGGTGAGAGTGGCTGTGGGAAGAGCACTTTAGGAAGACTTCTTCTAGGCCTTCTCTATCCGACGAGCGGCTCAGTCCTCTATAAAGGCAAAGATATCTGGAGGATGAATGAGAAGGAGTTTAAGGAGTTCCGGCGTAAAGCCCAAATAATACATCAGGATCCATACTCGAGTATAAATCCTGTTAGAACAATTTTTCAATCCCTGGCGCCAGCTATGATTCAACATAAAATTGTTCAAAGTAGGGAAGAAGCCTTTAAGAGAGCTGCTGAGTTGCTTGGTTTGGTGGGTCTTAATCCTCCAGAAGACTTTCTCTCAAGATACCCTTCAAGGATGAGTGGTGGGCAGATGCAGAGGATAATTTTGGCTAGAGCTCTATCAGTTAACCCAGACTTTATTGTTGCGGATGAGGCAGTTTCAATGCTTGACGCCTGTCTTAGGATAGGCGCCCTAGATTTAATGCTAGACTTACAGAAGAAGTTTCAGCACGCCTACCTCTTTATCACGCATGACTTGGCTATAGCACGATACTTTATATTGAAGGGAGGGGGGCGCATAGTAATTATGTATTTGGGTAAAATTGTTGAAGTTGGGGACGGGGACTCGGTGATCCAAAAGCCAGCTCACCCCTATACGCAGGCGCTTATAGCAGCAACGCCGATTCCTGATCCAAAAATCTCTAGGGAGAGGGAGCTACCTAAGCTTAAGAGTCTTGATGTGCCAAGGCTCACTGAGGCGATTCCAGGATGCAAGTTTAACACTAGATGTCCATATTCGGAGAAGATATGTGCTGAGGTGGTTCCTGAGATTAGGGAGGTTAAGGGCCGGTTGGTGGCATGTCACTTCGCTGAAAACTTTATATGATGAGGTTTAAAATTATATTTTGAGCGATGGTTGAATGATTGGAAAGAAGCTTCTTCTAATATTATCCTTAGTAATTGTATTAGCGGCGGGTGCATGGTTTTTCTATTTTGTTCCAAACGCCTCTCCTAAACTTTCCTCGCCGCCTATAGATATCTCTCTTAACGTCTATGTGAACCAGACAGCAATATACGCTTATGAATCTCCTGTTGAATCTATGTTTGGCTCCTCCCTTAAAGTGAGCATAGACTACTTTCCTGAAGAGATTATGCTTACAACCGTGAACTATGAGGTTATTCCTCGAGTCTTTCCATATATATTAGAAGTGAATTTGGAGAAGGGTAAAAACTTCTCTTTCTCTCTTTATGTTACGGCTTTTAGGCCTGGAAGCTACATTGTTAATTTACGTTTCCTATTATCTTATTGGATCTTCTCCCAAGAGTATCGGCAGAAGATAATTGTGAATGCCAGCCTCCCGAAACCGCCTGCTCAGGTTAAACCGATCTCAATACTACTCGATAAAACATCTTATACTCAGGGCGAACCTATATTAATCACAATCATAAATAATCTTAATGAATCTATTATGTTTGCTAATGCTGCTTGTGAGCTCCGTTTTGAAATTTTTAACGGCACATCTTGGGTTTATGTTAGGAATGTTTCTGGCGATCCCACACCAGTCAGCTTAGAGCCCGGGGGGAGAATAACTGTGAGGGATATGTTGTATCTTTCCTCAGGCGTCCCCTTCCAGCCTGGAAGATATCGTGTTGGGACGCGTGATGTATACGTGGAATTCAACGTTGTGAGGCCGATGACATAAATAAGATGTCATCATATTTGTGGATTTAAGGGATTTTGAGAAAGATTTAAATTTAATCCTTCCTTATATAGGGTGAGGCTTGGAGGAAAAAAAGTTGAAGATCATGGCTAAAGTCTCAATTCCATTGATGGCTCTATTGTTACTCCTACTGTTTTCACCGCTAGTAGGTGTTAGCTTAGCTCAGGAGGAGAAGATAGTTTTTAGGAGGCCTTGGGGTTACAATCCCCCACCAGTTGGGCATTGGAATTACTTTGCTAGCGGATGCCTGCCCACATGGTTGGTTTACGAACCTTTAACACACTACTTCCCAGCAAACGGCTCATATTTGCCTCACTTAGCTGAGAACTGGACCTATGAAGACTATATGGTATTCACCTTAAAGCTTAGGAAAGGTGTTAAGTGGCACGATGGTTCAGAGTTTAACGCTACAGACATATGGGCAACATGGCATTGCATCTACCTACTTAAGGACAGAGCATGGTACTATCTGAAGAATATAACGATTGTTGATAGCCACACATTAGTCTTCTACATGAAGGAGAAGAACGACTACTGCCCATTCTATATTCTATGGCACTGGGTAGCCTTACCACGCATGATATACGGGGACATAGCCAGAAGAGTTTATGAGTTGATTAAGCAGGGCTACGATATATTTGCAGACGAAAAGCCATTCGTTGACCTCAGGACAGAGATGCTAAACCTTAGGCCTGAAAAACCCATCGGGACAGGGCCATTTAAACTTAAGTCTGTGTCTGAGACTGAGATTGTTCTAGAGAAGTTTGAGGAATATTGGAGGGGAGTTCCAGACATAGATGAAGTTCACTTAGTTAGAGTGACGGCTACCGACGTCCTCTGGGCAATGCTATCTGAGGGGTTATTTGACTATCATTGGGCCATTCCAACGAAGGAGCAGCATGACCTCATGGTGGGCAAACCATACTGGAAGATAATAGGGGTGCCGAGACCAGTTGGGATAACCTTATACTTCAATAATAGGCCAACCCGCCCAGATGGCTCACCAAACCCACTCTACTATAAGGAGGTTAGGCAAGCTATAGCCTATGGGATAAATAGGACTGAGGTAGCTTATGTTCAGTATCCGGCAGGCGCAACCCCAGCAAAATATAATGTTGGCTTCAACCCCGCTGGACTATACGCTGTCCTAAATCAGTCCTTTATCGACACTTGGCTTAAAGACTTTACATACGACTATAATCCAGCGAAAGCTGAGGAGCTGCTGAGAAAAATAGGTTGTACAAAGGGTCCTGACGGCATCTATAGGATGCCGGATGGAACAAAGCTAGAGTTTACAATGAAGGCTGCGGGATACATTTCAATAGAGGCCATGGAGGCTATAGCAGCCCAGCTATCAAAAATTGGGATTAAAGTAACGCCTATATGGATGGATTCCGCCGTCTTCTTCTCACCTGAAGGAGACTTCTATCAGGGTAGATATGATATTGGCGTTGGGGTTTACGGCGGAGCCGCATTCAGCTTCGATGAATACTATCACAAATACTTGCATTTATATCCTGGACATGGGATGAACAAGATTCAACGCGTCCCATGGAGGGCTGAGCCGGTAAATGTTACAGAGCTTATCCTTTATGCGCAAACATATCCAGCAAAGTGCACTTTAGAGGAACGCAACGAGATCTATGCCATACTCTCCTACATAACGTGCAGTGAAGTGCCTGTGTTCACATTGTACTCGCCGACGGCGTACATGTACCTTAATGTGCACACGTTTGGAGGATGGCCTGATCCGAACGACATATATTGGCTCGGCTTAGGCAGCTATGAGGCTCACGGCTCATCATACCTATTCAGATGGCTCATGATAAAGCCAAACTTCGACCTAACAATATCCGTTAGCCCAGAGGGTGGAGGAACAACCTCGCCAGCTCCGGGAACAACTAGACAAACAAAGGGAACTAAAGTTACGGTTACGGCTACGCCGGCAAGCGGCTTCGCCTTCAAGGAGTGGAGGCTTGATGGGGTTTCTGCCGGAACAAGCCCAACGATAACAGTCACTATTGACAAGAAAACGAGTCTTGAGGCAGTATTTGTACCAATGTTCGGCTTAACAATTAAAGTGACTCCCAGTGAGGGTGGCTCAACTTCACCAGCTCCAGGAACATACAGCTATGTGATGGGAGATAAGGTTACTGTGACAGCCTCGCCAGCCTTCGGATACACGTTTAAAGAGTGGAGGCTTGATGGGGTTTCTGCCGGAACAAGCCCAACGATAACAGTCACTATAGATGCTACTCACACGCTTGAGGCTGTGTTTGAAAGGATACCGTACGAGCTATATATTGGAGTGCCGGTAGCAATAGTTGTAATAGCGCTGGCAGCTTTCTTCCTATTACGTAGGAGGAGAAGAGTAAAAGCGTAGAGAAGGGGAGAGAAGAAGGGTGCGCTGGGTCATTAGAAGGCTGATTACTGCGGCGATAACGATCTTTGCATCCATAACCATTGTTTTTTTCCTTATACGTGTGATGCCGGGCAACCCAATTGACGTGATGGTTGCCCAACTAATTATGCAGGGATTAGATCCCGAGGAAGCTTATCGGAGAGTATTGGCCATAGTTCCATTCGTTCCCACAGACCCGCTTTGGAAACAGTATATAGATTATATGAGGGGGGTCTTATCCGGAGACTTAGGTAGATCGATTCTCTATGCCGCGCCTGTAACCCAGATACTAATATATGGCATACCATGGACAGTCTTCCTAATTTCAATATCGCTTATAATAAGCTTCTCCCTTGGAATAGTCCTCGGAATGTACATAGCCTATAAAAGGGGTGGAATATTAGACAGATTCTTCTCAGTCTTCAGCTCAGTTACCCGCGCAATACCGCCCTACGTTATAGCGGTCCTCGTAATAATCATCCTTGGGGTTCAACTAAAGCTGTTCTGGGATCCATACAGAGGCCCAATAATAGGACCATATGATCCTCGCCTGAAACCAGGCTTTACTCTAGAATTCATATCAAGCGTATTTTATTATGCAACCCTACCAATATTATCATATGTCCTTACAACATTTGGAATATGGGTTCTGCAGATGAAGAGTAGCACAGTCAGCGTTCTAGGAGAATATTATATTATGGCTGCTGAGGCCAGAGGGCTTCCAGAAAGGAGAATAGTTATATCCTATGTCGGGCGAAACGCCATCCTACCACTATTCACGAGCCTAGCTATAGCTATAGGCCACATATTCAGCGGTTCGGTCTTCATAGAGACGGTCTTTTCATATCCAGGCATAGGGCGATATATATCAGCAAGCATTGGGGGAAGAGACTACATGGTGATTTCCGGATGCTTCCTAATAATAACAATAGCAGTCGTCTTATCAAACTTAATTGCAGATCTACTTTACAGCAAACTAGACCCGAGAATAAGGTTTAGGTGATCAGTATGATCAACGTTTCAAAATATAAAAGATTGCTGTCCTCCACAATTACAAACATAAAATTCTTCTTTAAGGTTCTAAGGAGAAATAGGGTTTCATTTGCAGGTTTCCTAATAGTTTTAGCCTTCATTATAATGGCCGCGATCGGCCCAGAGATAGTTCAATATGAGAGGGGTGTTGATATCAGAAAGAGGTTTCTCCCGCCATCCTGGGAGCACCCGCTTGGAACAGATTACGCCGGCAGAGACACCTTTGCGCAGATAGTTCACGGCTCAAGAGAAGTCCTTATAGTAGCCTTCCTAACAGCAGCCTTCACAACAACGGTCGCGTTCGTCATCGGTATAGCATCAGGCTTCATAGGCGGTAAAGTCGACGTAGTGATGATGACATTTGCAGATATATTCCTAACGATACCCAGCTTCCCACTACTATTAATAATAGTGACGAGCTTACGGAAGATACTCAGCCCAATAGAGATGGCCGCAATTCTAAGCATAGTTGGCTGGCCAGCCCTAGCCAGAGCCATAAGATCCCAAGTACTCTCCATTAAGGAGAGGGAGTTTATAGAGAGCGCCGTATGTTTAGGCTTGAGTAAGACGCATATACTCTTCGGCGAGATACTTCCAAACCTACTTCCATACATATTTATGAACCTTATTTTATCCGTAATCGGAGCCATATACTCGCAGGTAGGATTATACTTCATCGGAGCCCTGCCATTCAACGCGACCAATTGGGGAGTGATGATACAAGCGGCATTAAACCAGGGCGCCCTGGTCAATCCACGCGTCTGGTGGTACTTACTTTCACCATTAGCATGCATAATTCTCATACAAACAGGCTTCATACTATTCATGCATGCACTCGAAGAAATCTTCAACCCAAGGCTAAGAACAGAAGCCTAAAAGAATAGCCAGCTAAATATAAACTAAACTCCAAACTCTTTTTTAGTTTTCAACCCTTTTTCAGGGATGAGCATAAGCAAGCGAGAACATAGAGTTTAATCTCCACTCTTCTACCTGGCTTCCAAAAGATTTTTCCTGACGGCCTGAAGAATAAAGGCTAAGTAAAGTCTTTAATAGGGGCATACTCCGGTAGGGCATTCACCAGCATACTCGCCTGGCGCCTGAACATATGGTGTTGTGCTTACGCCCGTACTGGATGTCTGAAGGCCTCCAACAACAAGCACCTGCTCAGATCTACTGCCATAACGATATACGGTAATCCCCTTGCATTTAAGCTTCCAAGCCATCATGAAGATTCTCCTAACATCTTCTATAGTCGCCTCGTGGGGTAAATTAACTGTTTTAGAGACAGCGTTATCCGTGTATTTCTGGAATGCTGCCTGCATGCGTACATGCCACTCAGGCGCTATCTCTAGGGCGGTCACAAACAGCCTTCTAATATCTGATGGAACCTCACTTAACCCCTGAACTGAGCCAGTCTTAGCTATCTTTGAAATTAAATCAGTGCTGTAAAAGCCTCTTTCTTTCGCTATCTGCTCAAATACTGGGTTAATCTCAAGGAGCTGTGTTCCCATAACATTTCTGACAAATGCGACTGCGAAGAGAGGCTCTATTCCGCTAGATGTTCCAGCGATTATACTTATCGTTCCAGTTGGAGCTATCGATGTAACAGTCGCATTTCTCATAGCCTTGTAGCCCATCTTCTCCCAAATGCTTCCAGGAAAGTTTGGGAAAGAGCCCCTCTCTTCACCCAGCTCAACAGACTTCTTTCTAGCCTCCTCAGATATGAATGCCATAACCTTCTCAGCCATGGCGATGCCCTCCTCAGAGTCGTAGGGTATGCCAAGCTTTATCAGCATTTCAGCCCATCCCATAACTCCCAAACCTATTTTTCTATTAGCCTTAGTAGCACTCTCAATCTGTGGTATAGGATATTTATTGGCGTCTATAACGTTGTCCAGAAAGTGAACAGCTATCCTGACAGTTCGCCTAAGCTTATCCCAATCAATCTCACCATCCCTAACCATCCTAGACAAATTTATCGATCCAAGATTACAGCTTTCATAAGGTAGAAGAGGAACCTCACCGCATGGATTTGTACTTTCAATTATACCGACATGAGGCGTTGGGTTCCTCCTATTAATCTCATCAAGAAATATTAGGCCCGGATCCCCCGTCTTCCAAGCAGCCGTAGCTATTAAGTCGAAGACAGCTCTGGCTTTCAGCCGCCTAACCACGGCACCATTCCTAGGATTAATTAGGCTATAGTATTTGTCGTTCTCAACAGCCTCCATAAACTCGTCCGTAACGCCAACAGATATGTTAAAGTTTGTTAGCACCCCCTCCTTCTCCTTAGCCGTAATAAACTCGATTATGTCTGGATGGTCAACCCGCAGTATACCCATATTGGCGCCTCTACGCCTACCACCCTGCTTAATGACCTCAGTGGCAACATCGAATATCTTCATGAATGAAACCGGCCCGCTTGCAACGCCCATAGTAGATCTGACGACATCACCACGTGGCCTAAGCCTAGAGAATGAGAAGCCCGTACCCCCACCAGACTTATGTATAAGCGCCATATACTTTAATGCATCAAAAATCTCCTCAATGGAGTCTCCAACGGGCAGAACGAAGCATGCAGAAAGCTGCCCAATATCGGTCCCAGCATTCATAAGCGTTGGAGAGTTTGGCAGAAACTCTAGGTTAGCCATAACCCTATAAAACTCCTCTTCAGTAGTCTCTGTGTTTGCGCTACTGTCATAGAGGGCGTCAACCCTTGCTATAGCTCTAGCAACTCTCCTAAACATTTGTGATGGTGTCTCTAAAACCCTCCCAGTCTCATCTTTAAGGAGGTATCTGCGCTCTAAGACGGTTATGGCGTTCAGAGATAGCTTAAGGTCGTCGGAGACTCCGAGGAGCTTTTTCTTCTCTCTTATCTCTGTCCGCTGATGCCTGTAAAGTATATATGCCTTAGCAATAGCATCATAACCATTCTTTATTAGAACCTGCTCAACAACGTCCTGAACATCCTCAACGCTCGGTATCTTATCTTTAAACCTTTCCTCAAGTATAGATACTACCTGCGCTGAGAGCCTAGCGGCTAAGTCTCCATCCTCGCCCTTAACAGCCTGAATGGCCTTATGGATGGCGCTGGTGATCTTGTTTGGATCAAACTCAACTATTCTTCCATCTCTCTTACGAATTAGAGAAATTGGCATCTCTACAATCGCCCCAAAATAATATTGCCGAGGTAACTTTAATATGTTATGGAAGTAAGCGGTATCCTACTTCCTTCGAAAAGATTTATCATTTTTGAGGGGTTATGCCATGCGGATCTTTGATTTTCTCCTTAAGGTAATTGAACGCTAATGCCAGCTCTTCGGGCGCCAGCTCTCTAACCCTCCTATCATGGAATGGCATTGCGTCAGCTAAATGGATAGCAGTCTCATCTTTCAAAGAGTAAATGCTGCTGAGGAAGAGTGCGGCGGCGTTCCTCAGCTTTTTATTCTTCTGCGTAAAAACGGCACGTATAAAACTGAAGAACTCTTCTTCGCTATCCACGTGGAAGGGGGTCTTTCTGGGCCTTAAACGCACAATTATTGAGTTAACCTTTGGAGGAGGCCAGAACAATTCCTTTGGAATTAAATCTAGCAGCTCAACATCTGTGTAATAGTAGACGGCCACGGTAAGCCTTCCATAATCTCCTGTTCCAGGCTGGGCTGCCATTCGCCTGCCGAACTCCTCTTGGAATAATAGGACAGCGCATTTAAAGTTTCTCTTCAGCAGCCAAAATAATAGTGGAGATGATATGGAGTATGGTGGGACGGAGACAACCTTATCAAATGCGGGGATGGGGATCTTCAATATATTCCCACATAAAATTCTAACGTTCCCATAACTTCTCAAACGGTGGGTTAAAACCTTAACTAGCTTAGGATCAACCTCTACAGCTATAACTTGCCCAGCCACTTTAGCTAACCGCTCAGTTAGGAAGCCCAGCCCAGACCCGATCTCTAAGACAGTGTCATCGCCACAAACCGACGCATAGGTTATCATCCTATTTAAGACTCCCTCATCGATTAAAAAGTTCTGGCCAAGACTCCTTCTGGGGCGTATTCCATAAGCCCTTAAAATCCTTCTGGTTTCCTCAAGGAGTCCCATTTTGCTAAATCTCCATAATGACGGGTTTAGGGGCGGTGACAAATCACGGTCTAGTGAAAAGCCTGTATTTACAGTCGCTGGAGGAAAGCTCTTCTATGATCCTCTTAACTATTAGTTTAACCGGGTTCGGCACGCCCGTACGTCTTTGCAGATCCTGAAAGCTCTCAAATGGTTTCTTCCCCCGCTCCTCTATAATCTTCCACATATATTTTTTACCAATTCCAGGTATCAGCTCCAAAGAATGCATCCTAGGAGTTACTGGCTTAGATGTGTTAAAGAAGTTTACAAAGTATGCTTCCCTACTTGAAACTATCTTCTCTATGACGCCCTCAAGCTCCATCTTCGCATTAGCAGTCAACTCCTCATAGCTTACCCTGCCAATTATATATAATATTTCTTCCCGAGAATTTCTCCCTATATAAATTCTATCAGCTGGCTTAAGCACAACCCCCTCCCTTACAACGGCTTCCAACAATGTAAAATGTTCTTCACCAACTAGCTGTACAACAGCTCCGGCCCTACGCTTTAGCTTTAATCCGGGCCTACCGTACGGAAGATAATCAATTACATACGCATACTCCTCATAAACTTGTTGATGTGCTCTTTCCCTCCGCTCCATAATAACCACTTTCCCAAGCGATCCCTCAAAATACACTCCAAACTATGCATAAAAAACAGCGTTGTCATGTACTTGCTCTTACGGTAAATTTAGATGCAGGTATTACAGGTATAAGGGGTCTAGAGAAAATATTAACCTCTAACTTAGAGGTGAAAAAGCCCTTATTATTCACTAGGCTCTCCACTTTATACCACCATGACTAAAATTTTCTCCAAAATTACTATTCAACTACGACAAGATAACCTTTTCTTGACGCTACTTCCCTCTATACTTATTCAAAATATCTAGGATTCTCTCAAGTCTCGAGGTTTCAATTATCTTTCTACTACCAGTTAGGAAAGCTCTTATCTCCTCGATACTTTTAGGCATAATATTTACTATCTGAACCGCCTCCTCTTCATCTAAGGTTCCCTCAGCTTTAAGCTCCTCAAGGAGTCTTCTAGCGTCTTCAGGCCTTAAATAGGACATTTTATTCGCGTAATCCAGAGACCTGCGCTGAAATTGATCCAAGTTCTCCTCGCCTAAAGCTTCAAGCATAGCTTTAACCTCGGGTATTGATATTGGCTGCATCCTTAAAATTCTTCTGGGCAATTCCCTCACCACCCATCTCATGCGAACGGCCTAATATGTTCAGGTCTCACTATTACAGTTTTTACAGCGTCTCCTTGCGTTACGTTAATCTCATATGCCCTTCCTCTTTTGGCAACTATGACGCCAATTTTACCTTGATATCTGCGGTGCGGCATGCCTTTATGTACGCTTGGATCAATATCGATAATAACTTTGTCGCCGGGCTTATATTCATGGAGCAGTCTACTTAGACTGCTTTTCCCCCTCTCTCTGGGGCTCTTCCTCAATAATGCCCGGGTCTTTCTACGATAGCCATGAGATAATGGCACTTAACCTCACCTCCTAGTAAAAACATCTAACACATCAAGATCTACTGGCTCAGCTTTAGCACCAATTATTTTTGAAACGCTTGGCTCCGTTCGCCCATTATCTCCAGTAATCAGCTCTTTCACATACAAACCTCCCTGACATTTAATACGCATCTCTATACTATCCTTTGACAACCTTTTAACTTTAACCTCATATATGTGCTTTTCTCGTAATTTATCTGATCTGCGATGGAGCACCCGCATTGGGGTGCGCTGATATATTATCGCGCCGCTGAGCTCCCTCTCTAACCTTGCCAGCTCATCATCAGTAACCTCCCTATCAAACCTAACAATAACCCTATAAACCTTCTGCGCCCCCTCCATACCCTTAAGTTTTCTAACATCCTCTTTATCTGCAAGCCTTAGATTCAGCACTTCAACTTTCCCCTTAGCGTATTCATTAATGGATTTCTCTAAACTTTTCAGGTCTATATTCCTCTTCTTAGGCTTCTTAACCTCAATTATGAAGGGTCTCCCACGCCCAAGCATGCGAGCGTCCCTATCCTCCCGCCCAGCGGCGTGAAAAGAGGTGCCCTCACCAAGAGTTGCCTCTAATATCGGTTTAGCTATGAGCTCTTCAACTGACTCAGGATACATCTTTCCAGTCCAACCGCACCTTTCGCATCCCTTTCCACGGCATTTAATACAGATCCATTTCGACTGGGGGATTCCTCGTATAAGCTTTCTATATCTTCCAGCTATGAAGAGCGAGTTAACCTGGAGACTAATGTCTCCACTGAATGGATTGACAAGGACAACTATCTGCGGCTTCATGTAATTGGCGTTCTTTCCAAGCTTCCGCGTAACCTCCCTCCCAATCAGCCTACTCAGCTCATTCCTTATGCTCTCACTATACTGAACACTAAACTCCGCCTTAAATTCGTCTTCCCTCTCCTCAACCTCTAACGGAAGCTTTATTCCCACCAGAAAATCGTTAAACTCGTATTCCTCAAGGCTTTTAATAACTTTATCAGTGATTTCCTGGAGATTTTTGAAGCATCCGCCGCAGAGAAAACATTCTTTCTCCTCTCCAAACCTCCTCTTCATCCTCCTAAGTAAATCCTGCGCCATCTTGAGCGAGCCGTTTGTCGCCAGCATCTTAAGTATGGCCATGCCCTCTTCCCTCTCCCTCTTATCCTTTGAGAGGACCATTTCATGCGCGCTTAGAGCCAGCAGTAGCTTAATAGATCTCCCTCTATCACAGTTATCTACGCCGAATCCCAGTAAAGCGAATTGTCTACCCAAACAATTGTCACATAGAGGATACTTCTCAAGCATCTTGAGAGAAATCTCAAGAATCCGCTTAAGATTCTCACCCTCAGATCCGGTCAATTAATTGACGCTCCATCATATCCCTTATATCTGCATATATCTGCTAAGAAAAACATTTCTAGCCGAACTAAAGTTAAATTCGATAATTTTATATGGAGGAAAATAAAGTATGAACTTTTAGAAAGCCGCGGTAGCTCAGTTGGGAGAGCACCCGGCTGAAGA
>Ga0209394_1000209_pt1 | contig 54258 bp, 65 predicted proteins | sample JNZ201metaG_FD_184122 | JGI IMG/M metagenome (GOLD analysis project Ga0209394, IMG submission 184122) | Hot spring microbial communities from Jinze hot spring, China to study Microbial Dark Matter (Phase II) - JNZ 20120812A (SPAdes) (version 3) ...
ACGCAATCATAGAGATGCTTGACAAGAGGGTGCTCCTCGACCTAATAAGACACTTCATCTTCGTTAGAGAATGGAGGGGCGAGCTGACAAGGGTTATAGCCAGATGGATGCAGTATCAAGCAACAAACAGTATGGTTGAGCGGGTAATAAATAACCTTAAAGGCGAAGACGAGCGGAAGAACGGCCTAATATGGCATTGGCTCGGCTCAGGAAAAACCCTAACAATGATCTTCACAGCAAACAAATTATGGACGCTGAATATTCCAGAGAATCCAACAATATTCTTCATAGTCGATAGGATAGAGCTCGAAGACCAACTGAGAAACGAGTATGAGGCATTAGAGACAAGCCTACCAGCGCTTGAGAGAATAGAATCCATAAAAGACCTAATAGAAACACTAAAGAGGGGAAGGAGAGGAGCATTCCTAACACTAATCCACAAGTTTAGGCCAGAAGAAATAAAAACCCTAATAGAAGAACTCGAAAAAATCGAGCAGACAAAAGGCGAAGAAACAATATTGACAAGAAGAAATATAATAGCCTTCATAGACGAAGGCCACAGAACACAATACGGACTCTTAGCAGCAGCAATGAGATGCACCCTAAAAAACGCCTTCTTCTTCGCATTCACAGGAACACCAATAGCAAAGGGCAGAAGAGACACATATGCATACTTCGCCTACCCAAATCAAGGCGAATTATACCTGCATAGATACTTCATAATAGAGTCCCAAAGAGATGGGCATACACTCCCAATAGCATTCACATCAAGGCTCCTAAACAGGGTTGGACTAAAATATAGCCGGGAAGTAAGCCAAGAATACCAAGAATTCCTCGATTCAGAAACATTTGAGGATATAGAGGATGGCGAAAGGCTCGACTCAAACACATACAAGAGAATAATAGACTTCCTCGTGGAGCACGGAGCCCTAAAAGAAATACCAAAAGAATACAAGCCGCAGGTAAGAGACCGAATAGCAAAGAAAATGAATAAAATAAGGGTTTTCATGGAGAAGCCCGAAAGAATCCAGCAGATAGCCGAGGACATAGCCAAACACTACATAGAGAACCTTGATGGAAAATTCAAGGCTATGGTTGTAACAGCCAGTAGGCTCGCATGCGTGAGATACAAGAAAGCCCTCAATGAAGCCCTAAAAAGGCTCGGCGTGCCCAAGCCTGAACAATACACGGAGATAGTTATGACATACACCCAAAACGACCCAGAGGAGATACAAGCCTACCAGCAGGCTCTAAGAGAAAAATATGGGCGGAGCAAGGAAACCAGCGAGATAAACAAGGAGATAATAACCAAGTTCAAGGAGGAGGAATACCCGAAAATAGCCATAGTAACAGACATGCTCATAACAGGATTCGACCACCCACAACTCCAAACAATATACCTCGACAAACCATTAAAGGGGCATCTGCTCCTCCAAACAGTTGCAAGAGTTAATAGGCCGGCGAAAGAGAAGGAAGTAGGCCTAATAGTCGACTACGTAGGAGTCCTCGAAGACTATGAAAAGGCCTTAGCCTTCTACGAGAAAGAAGACTACACGAGCATATCACAATCATTCCAGAACATGGAGAAACTCACCAAGGAATTCGAGAGCCTACTAAAAGAGACGGAGGACATCATCGAACTAAACAAGTATATTAGGGGCGGAGGTGGCTGAAGACGGCTAAAGGCCTAAGGTTCGACCGCGAAACCCTAAAGAAGCTAACAGACCCCCTCCTAATGGATGAGGAGAAAGCCGAGAAATTCGTAACCAACTATAAACGCCTAAGAAGACTCTTCGAACTATTAGGACCAAGCCCAGAGAAACTTAAGTATCAGGAGGAATACACAGCCCTAACGGAAATCTACTACACATATCTGCACCGTAAAAGAGACTTCGAGGACATAGAGGGCTACGTCCGAAAATACTTCCCAAAAACCCTCGAAATCATACAGAACAGCATAGACCTCGGAAAAATAGAGGAGCTATTCCCAGCAATAACCCTCGACGAAGACTACCTTAAAAGAATACAAGAGAAATACCAAGACATGTCTGATAGGGTAAGCAACATGATATTTGACATAAGGAAATTCATATATACTGAGAAGTCCAGAAGCCCATTCCTTGAAACAATAGGCGAGAGAGTAAACAGAATACTGCGGGAAATTAGAGACCGGAGAATGAAAACAGAGGAAGCATACAGAGAACTCCAACAAATAGTCACAGAGATAAACGAGATACAACAAAGAAGAAAGGAGCTAAGCGACAGGGAGCTAAGCATAATACTCCCACTCGAAAGAGCCCTTGGAAAATCAATGCAGATAGTGGAATCAGCCAAAAACTTAGTAAGCGAACTCGAAAAAGAGAACCTACTATTTCCAGGGTGGAATCAGAAGACAGACGCCATAAAAAGGGTTGGATTAAAGGTTAGAGCCCTAATAAGAAAGATTAGGGGGCTAACATTCGAGGATAGAGAACGACTATATAATGAGATAATAGATAACCTGACAAAGGTGGGCTGAGAAAAAGCATGGAAATCCCCTACAGAGTCGAGCATAGAAACGTCAAGTATCCAAGATTGGAGTTCAAGGACCTACAACTCCTAATAATATTACCACACCACATGAAAGACCCAACAGAAATAATAGCGAGGAGAAAAGCCTGGATAGAGAGGAAATGGAGCCAAATCCAGGAAGCCATAAAAAACTCCGGTGAAGCGGAGGGCTTCATGATATTCGGCGAAAAATACACAATAGAAAACGCAGACGTCAACAAGCCAGCAATAGACCACGCACAGAAGAAGATAACATTGAACCCAAAAAACCAAAAACACACAAAACAGATAATAAATCAACTGAAAAAACTCCTAAGAAGAAAACTTGAGGAGATAATAGGCGAATACTCAGCTAAAACAAGCTTCAAACCAGAGAAGATAGTGATTAGGCGGCAGAGGACAAAGTGGGGAAGCTGCTCAAGCAGCGGAAACATAAGCCTAAACCTTAAACTCATATGCCTACCAGAGGAGATGATAAGATACATAGTCCACCACGAAGTAACACACCTAAAACATAGAAAACATAACAGGGCATTCTGGCAGGCAATAAGCCAAGAATACCCAAACTACAAGCAGATAGAGAAAGAACTACTCACACAATGGTTCAAAACAGAAAAACTACTCCAAAACCTAACAAAACCAAAAGAAGGAGGCTCTTAAGAGAATGGAGGAACCTTTCCAAACTTGGCTGGAAAATAAGAGAAAATACCTAACAGACTACACAATAAGCATTATTGAGAGTGAATGGCGTGGATGCGGTCTCGAAGAACTAATATTAAGAAGTCTCTATAACCTGTGGCTCCAAGTAAAGCTTGAGGGATTAGATTGGAGGCCATTGCTCGCCCAGTTCTCAGTTGAAAAAGTAACTAATTGGGCGAAGAGAATGGCTGAAAGATACAATAAGCCGATATGCCACTATCTAACCATGGCTTTAGAGCGAAAACATATAGAGAATTATTATAAGGCGATGAGGCGTTAAAACCAAAAACCCTTTAAAATTATAATAGAAGTAAACCGTCCAAAGCATAGAATTATAATATTCTCATCCTTTAATGAAGAATTGAGTTGAAAGCTTGGATAGATGGCTTCATATAATTGCCGTTGTAACTTTAATATCCTTTTCAGCCTATCTTTCAGCCTACACTATTGTAGCCCATAGCATAGCATCTAAGCATATTATTGAGTTTGAGGGAGGCCTATGCTGGAGAACATCGCCGCCGGGCTCATTATTTCCTTGGCCTAAAGAGCCTGGGATGCTCCAAGCTCTATCAAACGTTAACGCCCTTGACGCATTTATATATGCCTATCTCATTAGGTCCATGGTCTTGATAGGGTTATCTTTGCTCGCCTGGACTGCAACGGGCATATATGCTCTCAAACTAATCAGGCATCAATAACCTAAGCAATTTTTCTTAGAAAACTCCCTTTTTATGCTTGGTTTTTAGGCTTAGTTGGCTGCTATCCTCTCTATTATGTTTGCTGTAGGCTTCTAAGCCTATCTTTAGTATGTGCTCTATGAATGTGCTGCGTTTGGCTAAGCCCCTGAGCTTTTCGATTTCAGCCAGAATCTCCGAGTCTATTGTTAGGCTTATGTGCTTTCTCACTCCCATCTTCAAGTCTCCTTCTTGCTATGGGCTTTCAGTATTTTGTGCATTACATATATTTAGTATACTGGAAAGATTTAAAAGCCTTATTAAACAAAAAATACATTAATCCAGAAAAGAGCGGAGGCTCAATTTGGGTTTGAAGACTTTGCGAATATCGGATGATGTCCACCAGAAGCTCACGGCGCTATTAGGCGAGTTAACAGCCCAGACAAGCAGGCTCCAAACATACCAAGACGCCATAGAAGCCCTACTAAACCAGTCCGTTATATTGCCGCCAGAGCTCCTAAAAGAGGTTGAAAATTTCATAGAGGAAAACAAGCGATTAGGATACACAACAAGAGAGGAGTTCATTAGGGACGCAATAAGATGGAGGCTTAAAACGCTAAGAGAAGAAATAGAATACATAGAAATACCCAGAGAAAAATACGAAAAACTAAACAAGGCAGTCAAAGAGATGCAAACACCATACAGAAACGCAGCGGATTTCATAGAGGAACAAATAGACAAGGCAATAGAACAATATGAAGAATACATAAAAGAAAAAGAAGAATAGGAAAGGCAGAGTTTACATCACTTAAATATTTTAGGCTTAGTCTTTATAAAGAGGGCATATTTTAACCTCTAATTTAGGAATTTAGGGGAGATATTTTGGAGTTTAAGGTTAATGAAGAATGTGGTGGTAAAATTTCTTTTGAAATTTCAAACCTCATTACGCTTTGCCCGCATAGAAAGTATGATGAAGAAGATATAACCGAACTTAAACTGACCTATAAGCCCTGGAAATGGGCAAGAAAGAGGTAAAAAATTAAAAAATAATTATAGAAAATATATGCTATGAATCTAATGGAGCGGTATTATGGGATGCTTTTAGCTGGTTAAGAGTTAATGGATTTGTGGGATTGCTTCTTCTTTGTTAAGGCTGTAATGGATGTTGCCAGAATTAGAAGCGTTACTAATGCCGTTACTGATGGGTATTCTGGTATAACGTTTAGGCCTTCTTCACCAGCTGTGGCCACGATTAAGCCATTCTTAGAAACCTCGACGAATCTTGACACTTTAGGCCATGTGTCTTTGTAATACCATAGCAGTTCTCCCGTCGTGGCGTTAACCGCAAACACGCAGTCTCCTGTTCCACCAGCAGCAAGCATACCTAACCCATCAACGGAGACATCAATATAATTGCAGCCCGTGTAAGTATTTGCTCCAGTAAACTCTTTATCGGCATCGGTTATTATTCCTGTTTTTGAGCGTGCGGCCTGAAATATTAGCAGTCTTGAGGGTGAACCTGCAAGAATGTTGGTTACGGCTACGACTGTGTCTCCGTCGCTTGAAATATCAACGGCCGCTACCCGCTCGTTTTCATCAAGCTCATACGTCCATTGAGGTTCCCATTCGCTGGACATAGTGGTATTAAAGAAGTATATCGTGTTTCCCACCCCGACAACCACATATCTGCCATCATCAGATAGTGCTATTCCACCACATGCACTCACATTACCAAAATCATATGCAAGATCGTGAACTTGATTACTGCCGCTTCTATGCTTACAGCCTCTATAAACAACAGCAAATATATTTGTGGTTTTATTCTCCATTAGAACAGCAACTATATCCCCATCATATGAAATATCCGCACAGAGCAGCAAACCCAGCTGAATGGGCCTATAGGTGCCACTCCACGTTTGTTCTGGAGTACCGCTTAACTCTAAAGTGTTATTCCAATAGGACACATTATACGCATATTGACCATCATATGGTGCGTGCGCCAAAATAATATGGTTTCCATCACCGGATAAGGCTAATGCTTCCGCCCCCATCCAACCCCATATAGTGCAACTTTCCCAGCTTGGCTGAGGATTGCCACTCAATGTCTTAGCGTTCTTCCAGAATAATACGAAGTAAACTCCCCACCTATATATTGCCGCTACCACAACGTTTCCATCATCAGAAACGTCCACAGCTTTTATCCCAATATTCTCTTGGCTCCAGCTCCAGAGGAGGCTGCCAGACACATTATACACCCTCACCTCATTAAGCGTGGCCACAACAACAATACTTCCATCAGCACTTATAGCCAGATCAATAGCGTTGTCCGATGTGCTCCAGTTAGGTTGCTTAAACTCCTGCGCCAGTGCCGGACTCAAAATAATAGTAGACGACAGCATAATTGGCAGCAAAACCAGTCTAAGCAATCGCAACCCTAAATGCAAACCAGAACACTCTCTCCTTTAATCATCATCCTAATTTTAGGAACCCATCTCTATATAATTTTTTTCTGATTTTGGAATATTGCTCTTGCAATTGCCTAATGGAAGCTGAGGCGTCATGTTCCTCGGGTCTCCACCACACTTATCCATCAAAATGGCGGAAATTTTCTTCCGGGTCTTAGCCGCGGAGGAACTAAACCTCGCCCCAAGCCTCCTTAGGAAAACCTCTAAAGTCCTCTCACTAACGGCCAGAATTCTTTCAGGCGTAAACCTCTCAGGATAAAGCTCATATGCTCCTCTGGCCTTGCTCCATAGCTTCTCAGCATCAGTCATATAATCAATGGAGATAACGTAGGTTAAGTATAGCGCATGTTCACGTGTTCCAGCCATAAGATTACGGGGCAAACGATACTCTGGCATAGAGACAAGCCAGCCCCCACTCCTAATCAAATCCAACAGAACCCCAGCAATCCTAAAAGCCCTATCAAAATCAACCTCAAACTCAACGGGAAAAACGCAGCAAACCCTCCATCCACCCAATCAATAATCTTAGAAAAACCCTAATAAAAATTACGTAAGGATTCAGACAGCCTGAATGATTCATATGCAGCCTTTTTATAGGACAAGCAACTTAACCTATAGAACGTTAAGGGGTGAGAAACTCCCATGCCTAAGCCAGGATACGATACAATTATCGTTAAGAAAGAGCTTAAAGAGAGGCTTGAGGCCATAGCGAGAGCCGAGGGATTCCGCACAATCAACCAGCTCCTCGAAGCGCTACTAAGGGTTCACCCTTACATAGCTGGGGTTAACCCCAGGGTGCACCCCGGAGCGGCCCCAAACCAGCAAAATATGACCCCTATAACAGAGCCAATTTCAAGCCCCATTTCAAAAAATAATCAAGATTTTTTGGTGCGGCCGCCGGGATTTGAACCCGGGATCGCAGGCTTGGAAGGCCTGTGTCCTAACCAGGCTAGACGACGGCCGCTTGTTCTTTATAGTCTATTTTTGTCTTTTTTGTTGCGGGTTAATTAATTTTTTGTGTTGGTTATAGGCGTGATATTTTGAATCTTGGGTGGTTTGGTTGTGGGCGTTTTCCTTCCTCCATTAGTATTTGTGCGTATGCTGCGTTTATTAGGCTTATTGCTGGGAACATGTATTCTGCATCGTTTATGGGTCCATATAAGACGAAGTCTGCGCCTACCGCTATTGGCAGCCCATTCGCTATTGCTGAGCAGACCATACTCAAAATCTTATCCTTCTTTTCTTTAAGGGATTTCCATGATGCTATTGCATTATGCGCTCCACATCCAGCTGGATAACCATATCGCTCCTTAACCTCATATATTGCCTTACAAGCTAATCCCAGCGTTGCTATATCCAAGACAACTGTGTCGACGAGTATCTTCTTTATTCCAGCTCCCTCAATTTTTGGGATTAGAGATTCAAAGAGCTTTATTCTTTCTTTATAGGACACTATGGCCCTAGTGCTATATGTTAACGCTATGGCTGATTGTATTCCAACCTCTCTTGCCTTCTCATATATCTGCGGCTTAGTCTCTGGATTAATGGAGTTCAGAATAGTCCTATCAAGTATGCCAAGCTCTTTAGCGGCGTCCATGCCACCTATGGCAGCATCCTCAGAAACATAATCTATTAGAATTGGCATACTAGTTGCATCAGCTGCAAACTCAAGATATCTTCTAGCATTCTCCCGATTAGAGCATACAACATCGAGCATAGCTGGAAGCCCGGTTCTATCCGAGATCTCCTCGAGCTTTGTGACTAAATCTTCGGCAGCCTCTTGATTAAATATTCCGGCTTTTTCGTCCTGAACGTTCTTATCGCCCCTATAAAATATGCTTCCAATCATAACGGTTGGGTTCTCACCGGGTTGCCCTCCAACCTTAATTCCCGATATCTCAAAAACAATCTGCTCCTTACTAAACTTGAACATAGGGGCACTCCACCTTTTAAGCCAATTTAAATTAGAAAGGAATAGGATGCTTGAGAATTTAATGTTTTTGTTTTAACTCCATAATTTAATTTAGAGTTTATTTTGATGGAAATCTAAATTCATTTTAAGATTCGGTTGGGGTTAAATGGTATGGAGAAAGGTAAGTTAATCTGCATTGAAGGGCTTGATAAGAGTGGAAAAACAACACAATCGCATCTTCTTGTTGAAGCCCTCAGGAGTTTGGGTTTCGATGCGGTCTACACAACGGAGCCTAGTGGTGGGGAGATTGGGAGGTTCATAGAGCGGTACGTTCTCCGGAGGAGGAGGCGCATATCTGCTTCTATAGAAGCTTTGTTGTTTGCGGCTGACCGAATAGACCATTTTGAGAGGGAGATAAAGCCGATGCTGGAGAAGGGGAAAATCGTTGTCTCAGATAGATATGTTTATTCATCCTTTGCCTATCAGGGTGCTGCTGGATTAGATATCGAGTGGATAAAGGAGGTGAATAGAATGGTTCCGGCACCAGACCTAGCCATATATATAGATGTTCCACTTGAAGTTGTAATTGAGAGATGCAGAGGAAAACGGAGGTCTGTTATGGAGTTTCCGGATATACAGGCGAAGGTTCAGGAGATTTACATGCACCTTGTCAGAGAGGGTAAGCTTATCCCGGTTAATGGAAACCGCCCAATAAATGAAGTTTCGAAGGATATTCGAAGAATAGTCTTTGAGAGGCTGGGGATTTAAGGAAGCCATAAACGCCTAATTTTAGGCATGTTAAAACCCTTCTTAGCTATCTCTGAACTTAAGCCTTCAAGGATAAATTTGAGGAGGTCTTCAGCTGATATGCGCCCTAAGCCCCTCTCATGAGATACTTTAACTTCGAGTTCACTTCTACTGAAGATGACCCTTAAGAAATAGTAGTCGAATCTTAGGGCTCTGCGTGTGCCATTATTTTTTAGCGCATAATATCTGATAACGCAGAAGAAATCTAGTATTTGGAAGATTCTCTTATTAATCTCGCTTAGAAGAAGATTCAGAATCTCCTCATTAATATAGTTGAACGCTAGCCCCTCCGCAACCCCAAACTCAAGCATGACGCTTACGTTTTGTCCAACATGATTTAGTAGCCAACCGCCCACACTGCGCCCATTTATGTTATGGAGGAAATTTAGAAGTGCCCTTTGTGCCTCATCTACTGGAGCATTAAGCTCAAGGAGCATGGAGGCGTTATATGTGCTCGGAAAATCTAGGTAAACGCCTAAGCTCCTTTTAGTAGGCTTCATGCCTTAGATTTCCCAATCCTTCTTATTCTCTCGAGATTATCCAGTAAGCTTGAGATTACAATGCTTAATCTCCGAATCTCCTCCGGGTCCTCCTCAATCTTGAGTCTCTCATTAACCTCCCAAATCTTCGTTAATAGCGTCGATTCTGTTTGGCTTAATGCCGATAGAACTTCAATCTCTCTAGCCTCTTCCTCCTCCTTAACGACGACAACCTTCTTTTGGCATTGGGCACACCAGAGCTCACCACTTTTAAGCCTAAAGATTGGTGAGGCACATGCTGGGCATGAGAGGTCCGTTAGTGTTGCACCGCTCCTCAGCATATCAGCCATTAAACGGACTTTATCGCCTCTACCGCCCTCCTTAGACAAGCCCATATTAACTCCCCTTTATTCCATCTTTTCTCTCACTTTAATAGGGTTCCGCCCCTATTAAGCGTTATTTAAGCTTAGCCTTGTATAGCTTAACGAGTTCAACGGCATCCCTAGCATCCTTAGCCTTAGCCAAAACCCTAACCCCAGTAGGGTCCATACGAATCTGGTACCCGCATTTTAGGCATTTGGCGGTCTTCTGCCCCTCCCTAGCATATCTAATCATACCGCATTTTGGGCAGGCGAAGACTATGTAATTGGCCATGGCGCTAAACCATCAAAAATTAAATTAGTAATCCATAATAATTTTTTCATCCACTTTAGGAAATCTTGTGCATCTATGGTATGCATCTCATGCAAGCCTATATAATGTGAAGCTAAATACACCGTTCCTATAAACTGGGTCTACAACTCTCGGTACAACTGGCACTGGCAGCACTATATGCCTATAAAACCTAACATCCCCATGCTCGGCTTCGATTGTAACATCCCACTCAGAAACCGATAGTCTTATGTCGCCTTCCTCTAAGCCGGGCATATAAGCCATAATAAAGATCCTATCTGGCTCAACATAAACGTCTACAAGCGGTGTCCTAACCCAAGGTGCAACAATAGGCTTAATCGCCCTCTCCTCAGCGGCAGATATAGGCCTCCTCCTCGGCTTTATGCCGAACGCCTTCACAGCAATCAACCCAAAGACGAAGCCACCTATGTGAGCCCAGAAAGCTACGCCGGAGCTTATGCCAGTTAGGGATATCATGCCCATCAATAGTTGATAGATAAACCAGAAGCCCAGATAGTAATATGCTGGAATACTGACGATTGTAATGAAAATATAGAATACCAAGGTTCTTATTCTAGCCCTAGGATAAAGAAGCATATAGGCGCCCAAAACAGCCGATATAGCCCCGGAAGCCCCAACAGCTGGTGTTGTAAGGTCCATAATTACGTAGTAGATTGGAGCCGTGTAGAGTGATAGAAGCGATGAGGCTATATGCGCAAAGCTAGCAAATAAGCCTCCAGCCAAATAGAAGGCTAAGTATTTCCCATGTCCAAGGGCATCCTCAATATTATCGCCGAAAACCCATAAATATAGCATGTTTCCGAGAAGATGTAGAATATCCGCGTGGAGAAAAATGCTTGTGAGAAGCGTTTCAAGCCTCTTCCCCTCAAGAATATATATTGGCCTCATGCCATACCCGGCAATGGCCCATCTAAGAGCCCTCTGCCTCAGAGGGTCCAGAAGATAGAGGGAGAAGAAAACCAGTATATTTATGACTATTAGTGCGTAGTTCACGTAGGGTCTTCTCAGCGGCCTATTCTCATCATGGATTGGTATCATTTCCCGGTTCTCACGATTGGCTTAAGGCTCGCGATAAATCTAAAATCTTCCTAATCGCCCTTTTATAGATTTTTATGCCTACTAGATATTCCGGTATGCTTATGTATTCATTGGGGGTGTGGCTTAGGCTTGATTCCCCCGGACCATATGTTGCAACCGGCACATTATAGTGGGCTCCAAAGATATTCATGTCCCCGGTTCCGGTCTTCCGGATAAGCCTTGCCTCCTCACCGGTCTCCTCTAGAATCGCCTCCCTCAAAGAGCTTATTATGGGCGTGTCTCTCCTAGCCACATATGGCTCAATTCTATCAACAATCCTTAATCTGATAGTGAACCCATAATCCCCACCCCTAAATTCATTCAATAGGTTGCTAACGATTTTTATTGCCTCGCCGCACTTTACTGTCGGCGGTAGTCTCAAGTCGACTTCCAGAATACATATGTCCGGTATGCTTTTTGTTGTCCCGCGCCCATAGACTCTAGTTATTGCTGGCGTTAACGAATAGAATATTCCATAAGGCGACTTATATTCTCGTTCGCAAATATCCTTAAGCCTAGTCCAGAACTCAAAACCTTTCTCAATAGCGTTTGGTAGAAGGTGCTGAGCCCCAACATGCCCAGTGAGAGTCCTAAACTCAATCCTAATTTTTAAGTGACCCTTATAAGCGAACACTATGTTTTTTATTCCGCTCGGCTCGCCGAAAATTGCATAATCAATTCTCGGCTCATCCCTCACTAAGCGCCTAATCCCCCTAGCCCTCCCTTCCTCATCAACGACGCATGCTACTAGAATTCTACCCCATGAGAGCTCTGGTTTCAAGCTTAGGGCTGAGACTATCATGGCTGCTAAAGATGATTTCGCATCCACTGAGCCCCTACCATAAATCCTCTCGCCCTCAATCCTAACCGGTATCCAGCCCGGCACGGTATCCATATGCCCACATAAAAGGATTGTTGGTCCATCTGAGCCAATCTCACCATAAACATTACTGACCGAGTCCATCCAAACCCTACTAAAACCAATTCTCTTAAGTTCATCAGCTAGAAAAGATGCCATTTCATCCTCCTTGCCACTTGGGCTGTAAATTTCAAGCATCCTCTTTAGAAGCTCTATCGGATACTGTTCATCCATATACATGCAGTTTCACGTGCCATCATTTATTACGCCTTTTGCGAGAAGTGCCTCCTCCTCGGAGATTGCCTCTCTAAGAACGTTGGCGACGGTCTCAAGTTGCTCCATGCTTATAACTAGTGGTGGGAGGAAGCGTATCACGTTTCTGCCACAGTAGAGCAGTATTATACCCATCTTAAGAGCCCTCATGAGAATATTATGAATGTCTACTCTAGCCTCTAAACCTAACATTAAGCCTAAGCCTCTAGCCTCCCTCAAAATCCTAAACTCATCAATCATATCATTTAGAATTCTCTTAAAGCGCTCACCGAGAATCCTAGCCCTCTCAACGAGATTCTCCTCAATTATCACATCTATTGTTGCGCATGCAGCAGCGCATGCAAGTGGGTTCCCGCCGAAGGTGCTTGTGTGCTCACCAACCTTAAGCGACCCCATCACATCATCCCTTCCAATAGTTGCTCCTATCGGCACACCACCACCCATGGCCTTAGCAACACACATTATGTCCGGTCGAACGCCCCAATGCTCGGATGCCCACATGCACCCGGTGCGCCCGAAGCCAGTTTGGACTTCATCGAAGATTAAAATAATCCCGTGCTCATCGCAGAGTTTACGTAAGCCCTCAAGAAATCCGTTTGGTGCTACATGAACTCCTCCCTCACCCTGAATTGGCTCAACGATTATTGCAGCTGTATCCTTGGTTATTGCCTCCTCAACCCTATCAAGCTTACCAAATGGCACAAACTTGAAATTTGGATTTATAAGATTTCTGAATGGCTCACGGTATTTTGGATTCCACGTTGCCGATAATGCGCCGAGCGTTTTGCCGTGAAAGCCCCTAACCATACTTATAATCTCATGCTTACCCGTGTATTTTACGGCGGCTTTTATTGCGCACTCAACAGACTCGGCCCCACTATTAGACAAAAATATCCTATTTAATCCTTTAGGGGCTATCTTAACAAGCTTCTCGAGAAGCTCAGCCCTCCTATCATTATAGAGCGAGCCATGGCATGCTATTAATCTCTCACACTGCTCCTTTATGGCTTTAACAAGTTTAGGGTGGCAGTGTCCAACTAGGCTTACGCCGTAGCCGCCCATACAGTCTATATATGCCTTGCCGTTCACATCATATAAGACTGCGCCTTCTCCCCTAACAATACATACCGGAAACTTCTGGTAAACGTTCGCTAGATAAGCGTTTTCAGCGGCTAATATTTCTTCCTCATTCAGTCTCTATCACCGTGCCATTTAAGCCATTTAAGGCGCTTAATATTGGATTCTCTACTAGACCGCATGCTATTATAGCCACCTTAGCGCCAGCTTCCAAAGCCTCTATTGAAGCAATAACCTTCTTATCCATGCCCGGCCCTATCCTTGGAAGAATATTTTTGGCTCCACTTAAGGAGGTTCTCTTAATATATTCCTCGCCTAATTTGACACCCGGAACATCTGTCAGAAAAATTATCTTATCAGCCTTGAGCGCTCCAGCTATCTGCCCAGCAGCCCTATCACTATCAACATTCAAGTATTCATTCTCTTCGCCTATAGCCACCGGCGAGACCACTGGAACATATCCATTCTCGATGAGAACTTCAAGAAGACGCGAGTTAACTTTAGATATCTTACCAGTGAATCCTCCATCAATTATGCGCTTTCTACCCCTCTCATCGATTATAAGGAGCTTCTTCTTTCTACTCGCAACCATCAACGCTCCATCTATGCCGGATATGCCGACTGCAGGTATGCCGTGGCTTATAAGCCATCGGACAATCGCCTTATTTATTCTTCCAGCCATAACCATAGTATATATTTCAACTGTTTCCTCATCAGTATAACGGCTTCTTATACCCTCAGGTGAGGTTACGAAGACCTGCTCCTTACCGAGCTTCTCGGCTATCTCTGTGACTTCATCCCCTCCACCATGAACTATAACTAGCCTATCGCCCTCAAGAATCCTCTTTATGTCGTTGGCTAGGGAATCATTTAGTCCGCCCCTAAATATATCTCCACCAATTTTCAGAACCAACATCTCTAAGCTTATCCTCCAGAAGGCTGAGATTAGATTGGGTGTAGGGCTGAGTAACGCAGCCCCTCCCCCTCATCCCAACCACACATGATGTTCATGTCCTGGACCGCCGTTCCAGCAGCACCCTTCATTAAGTTATCTATGGCAGATAAAATAACAAGCCTATTAGTATACTCGTCTATTTCAAAGCCTATATCGCAATAGTTTGAGCCGACAACGATTTTGGGGTCCGGATACCTGAAGACGCCCTTAACATCACGCATGAATCTTATGAAGGGTTCATTGGCGTAAAACTCTCTATATGTGCGCCAAACCTCAATGGATGTTACTGGTTCCCTTAGGAAGACGTGGCATGTCGAAAGTATTCCCCTAACCATATTAACGGCGTGGGCGGACATCGAGACCCTAACTCTCTCGCCACATAACAGGCTCAGCTCCTGCTCTATCTCGGCCGTATGCCTATGCCCAACTGGCTTGTAAGGTCTAACAACACTATAATGCTCAGAATGATGCGTCGATAATGATGGCTTAGCTCCTGCGCCAGATGAGCCAACCTTAAAATCTATGACGATTCTGTCTCTCTCGACTTTATTGGACCTAACTATTGGGGCAAGCGCAAGTATCCCGGCAGCAGCCATGCAGCCCGGAACAGCAACTAATTGAGCATCTTTTATCTCCTTACGATGAAGTTCCGGTAAGCCATAAACGGCCTTTTCAAGGAGCTCCGGACATTTATGGCTCCAGCCATACCACTTTACGTAGTTCTCTGGGTTTTTAAGTCTAAAGTCCGCGCTGGTGTCAATTACTTTAAGCCCCGACTCGAGGAGCTGCGGTATAAATGTTGATGAGACCCCATGTGATGTTGCCACGAAAAGTATGTCACACAATCCCATAACCTTTGCTGGGTCGGACTTAATGAATTTTAGGGTTGTTTGACCCTTCAGGTTTGGGTGAACCCTGTGAACATACTCACCTGCATACGTGTTTGATGTTGCAGCTGTAACTTCAACTCTTGGGTGTGCGAGTAGGAGGCGGAGTAACTCGCCGCCTACATATCCTGATGCGCCGAAAATACCAACTCTCATCTCTTCATCACCTTAACAGCGTATTCAATAATCTTTTTTGGTATATCAGCCTTAGTCGCCGAATATAATCCCTTAAACTCCGGAGTATTATTAACTTCATGCACAATTATGCCATTTGGAGACTCCATACAGTCGACTGCTAGAACCCCTCCACCAACAGCCTTAGATGCCTTAAGGGCTATCTCAGCAAGCTCACTGGTCACTGGGAGGGGCTCTGTCCTTCCACCCCGCGCAACATTCGTTCTCCATTCTCCATTAGCCGAGTAACGATATGCCGCCGCAACAACCTCATCGCCAATAGTTAATACGCGTATATCCCTTGGGGGTCTCTTAACGTATTCCTGGAGATAATATATTTGCATGAGGGAATTCTGCATCTCCTCACGGGACTCTATTAAAGCCTGTGCTGAATCCCTATCTCTAACAAGCGCGACGAGACGGCCCCAACTGCCAATAACTGGCTTTAGGACTGCTGGATAGCCAAGGGCATCTAGGGCTTTAAAGGCGCTCTCGTCAGTGAACGCTACTAAGGTCTTTGGAACTGGAACGCCAGCCTTAACCAGAGCTAATATTGTAAAGAGTTTATTGCCGCATATTAGAGAAACATTAAATGGATTAATCACCTGGAGTCCGGAGTTCTCTAGTATGGCTGTTATATGTAAGCCTCTGAAATAGCTTATGCAACGCTGGATAACTATGTCGCCGAACTCCTCCCTAATCCTACCGGAATCCTCATCGGCACTTAAATAAATATCCTTTGAATCGGTTAGCTTTAACTCTATACCAAGCTTTCTTGAAGCATCTATTAGCGCCTTCTCCTCCCACCGAATCCTATCATACACTAGACCTACTCGGTTCATTCGCTTCTACTCGCCCCAATCTTCTCCCTCTATCTCAGCTACCTTAAGGCTCACCATGCCACTCTCATCAAACTTAACCTCTAGGTCCAAGCCGCAATCTGGACAGCTAACTATCTCACCCGAGATTGCGTCATCTGGAACCTCAATTTCGGCATCACATTCAGGGCATCTTGTTTTGAAGGCTATCGCCCCCTCTCACTTTATCCTCTAATAGGAGAATACATTTTCTTTATAAATATTTCGGATTGCTCAAAAAATCTTTAACATTTTCTTAATTGAATATTTTTTCCTCAAACAATTTATATACTTGAATGAGGAATTTTTATTGAGGATGGAGGGTTAATAGGCTGAGCATCGATGAAGTTGATAGAGAGATTTTAAGGATGCTGCAGGAGGATGCTCGGATATCATTTAGAAAGATAGCTGAGAGACTAAATATGAGTGAGGCAACAGTATTCGTTAGGGTTAAGAAGCTCCTTAAGAAGGGCATTATAAAAGGCTTTACAACAATAGTTTCGCCGGAGGCCTTAGGAAAAAGAATGACGGCATTTGTCTTGATAAGCGCCGACCCAAAAAAGCTTCAAAAGGTTCTTGAAACTCTAAGTAGAATGAAAGATGTATATGAGGTCTATGACGTAACAGGCACATACTACGCCATAGCAAAGGTTCGCGCTGAAGACCAAACCCAACTGGCGAGAATAATTGATGAGATAGGTATGATTGATGGTGTTACAAGCACTGAAACGGCGCTAGTCTTAAGGAGCATAAAAGAGGAAATGCGAATAAGCATCTAGGCTGTAATGTTTAGTCGGGAGTCGGGAAAAGATATTTAAGGCGGCTAACGCGATTATGGTTAGTTTATCTTAAGGGAGGATATCATATCAGACGTATAATAGTTATTACTGGGACTCCAGGCGTCGGTAAATCCTCTGTTTCAAGAGTCCTTGCTTCTAAAATAAATGCGCACCTTATATCTATAGGTGAACTTGTTAAGAGGGAGAAGATTTATAGCGGCGTGAATAAGAATCGTAATACCTTAATTGCGGATATAGATAAAGTCTCAAGGCGAATTAGAGAGATTATGGCTGAGGTCTCAGGCGACATCATAATTGAAGGGCACTTCGCTGTCGATGTTGTTCCACTCGAGGAGGTTACAGCGGTCTTCGTCTTAAGAAGAGACCCTGAAGAGCTTAAGGGGATTCTTGAAAGCCGCTCATACAGTGAGAGGAAGATTAGAGAGAATCTTGCAGCCGAGATTCTAGATGTCTGCCTTTATGATGCAATAAAGAGGTGTGGTGTTGAGAAAGTTTGTGAAGTAAATGTGACATCAAGGGATGTTGAGGATGTTGTTCAAGAAATCATGGAGGTTCTTAATGGCACGAGGGAGCTCAGAGTTGGAATCGTGGATTGGCTTGGAAAACTTGAGTCTGAGGGAAAACTCGACGAATATTTAAAGGGATTCTAGAAGGTTTTTATGCCCCTCAAAATGTCCGACCTAGAGAGTAGCCTTATCCCCCTACGGCTTGCATAAGCCTTTGCATGCTCGCTGAATTTCTCTGCTATAATGATTGGATTTGAGAAACCGAGGTTCTGAGCGACCTTATCCGTGTTTATAACGATATTTACACCGACAGTTCTATTCCACTCCTTAATCCAGACCGGATATGCTTCGCTCCCTCTTCGTACCAATAAATCGAACTTCTTGGTCGATGATGGATTATCGTTTTGTCCCGGATTCTTATCTACAATATAACCTCTTCTAGTGAAGTACTGTATAGCGAGGTTTTTTAGTGACCGCCGGTTCATTCCTTCCACACTAAAAGATTGACATGAGAGTAGAAAAACCTTTTCATCAAATTTATGTCTCTTTAGGGTCTCTGCTGAGCAGGCTTTTTACACCTATCCATTGAGCTATCGCGTAGCCAATTATTATCTGAAGCCAGAATGTCACAACCCTTATAAGAAGCGTTGCGATTCCGCTAAGGGCTAATGGAATACTAAATAGTGTATAAAGATTTGTCATAACTATTTCCACAAGACCTAATGGCAGCGCTACCGGAATGGACTGAAGCGCCATGCTTAATGAGTAAACCACGATGGTTTCAGAGATTTTTGTTGAAATCTCATAGAAGCCCAGTGCATAAAAGACTAGGATGAAGATGCTCATGTGAAAGAGCCATGCCATGATGCCATAGGTAATGGAGCATGCTAATGCCCCTCGTTTTTTGCCAAAGGACTTAAACCCGCTGTGAAAGTGAATGAGGTTCCGTTGGACCCTCTCTTTGATATTCATGATGTTTAAGCGACCTCTAACTATGAATGCGATTAGCCTAAGTGGTAAATCGATAAGCCTCTCAGCAGCCTCCTTCTTTAGAGATAAATAGACCAGAGATACTATCATTATTATTGAGCCGGAGAGAACTGTCAGAAGAAGATATACTACTTCAAAGCTGATTTCATATTTCAGAAGAAAAAGGAAGGACGCGAAAATCAGGCTGCCTAACGTTATAATCGTCGTTATTATGCGGTGGACAAGAACGGACGCAACAATCCTTCCAGAAGAATCACCCGTTTCCTTATGGACAAGATAGATTCTGGTCACTTCCCCAGATATTGTTTCTAATGGAACTACTAAGTCAACGAATATTCCCAGCCAACAATATATAAAGGCCTTTTTTAAGCCTACATTTATCGATAGGGCTTTTAGCAGACTGTTCCAGCTCATTGAATAAAAAAGCATGCTTAGCAGCATAGCTATAATGGCGACAGAATAATATATTAAGTATTTAGAGGGGTCAACAAGCCTGAAAACCTCAATGATATCGTTGAAGCCAACAAAAAAATATAAATATAAAGCGAAGACTGAAACTCCAACGCCAATAAAGAGAGATAATTTAGCAGATGAACCTATTTCCATCGTGAATCAACCAAAGATACTCTCTAAAGCAATATATAGATTATCTTATCCCATCCATTAATTATTAGCGATACTGTTCACCCGGCATCAACCTTTTTATACTCATATTCTCTAGTGGAATACTAGGATTGCCAGATGGGTAGTGTGAAAGCCGTAATATTTGATTTAGATGATACATTAATTTATTCTGGAATAAACTATTATGGAGTGAAGGCTTCAGTAATCAGATTTTTAGTTGAGGTGGGGGTAGACTCAAACGCCATAAGCGAAAATATGCCAAACCTAGAAATAATTAGGGCAGCTGTAAAAGACCTGCGTAGTAAGGGTATGTCTGAGATTGAGATTAAGAGGGTTCTAAATCACGTCGATAGCATTATGGATAGAGCTGAGATAGACTCGTTGGGTAATGCTAGATTGAGAGAGGACTCTTTAGAGGTGTTGAAATCTCTGAAGGAGCGTGGATTAAAAATTGGTATAATAACTAATGGTTGCAGGGATTACGCTACCAGAGTAATTGAAATGTTCTCGTTAAATAGTTATGTTGACGTATTAGTCGCTAGAGATGACGTTATCAATCAGAAACCAAGCCCTGAACCCCTCCTAAAAGCCCTTAAAATTCTAGGTTTTTCAGCTGGGGAGATAATTTTCGTAGGTGACCACTGGATAGATGCTCTATGCGCGGAAAGGGCTGGTGTCAAATTCATTTTGCTCCAAAATAAAAGATGGAATTTTGAGGGATTAAGGATTAGAGCGATGGCAGTTATTGAGGATTTAAGGGATATTGTGAGATTGCTTTAAGGCGCGAAACATTTATTATAGTGGCGTAATATTCACCAAAATGCCAACATCAGGGCGGTTAATACTTAATGGAGTATGCTGTTGAAACATTCGATTTAACCAAGGTATTTGTGGATAAAGAGAAGAAGGGTGCTGAGCGGTATGTTAAGGCAGTTGACCATGTGAACATTAAGGTTAAGCATGGAGAATTCTTCGGTCTACTCGGCCCAAACGGTGCTGGAAAAACCACCCTCATAAAGATGCTCTGCACAATAATACTTCCAACTGAAGGAACTGCTAAGGTGAACGGCTATGATATACTCAAGGAACCAGTGAAGGTTAGGAGTTGCTTAGGATGGTTTCACGGTGAAACCGGTGGGAGGTCGCTCTACTGGAGACTTAATGCGGAGGACAACCTAAGATTCTATGCATATCTGCAGAATGTTCCTAAGGATGTTGCTGAGAAAAGGATTAATGCACTCTTAGAGTTTTTTGAGTTAAGCAAGGATAGAAAGAAGCTCGTTAAAGACTACTCGACTGGTATGAAGGTTAGGGTTATGCTGGCTAGAGCCCTACTCCATAATCCACCAATTCTATTTATGGATGAGCCAACAATAGGGCTTGACACTATAAGCGCCGTTGAAACCAGAAAGCTTCTGAAGGCCCTAAATACTGAGCTCGGAAAAACCATAATCTTCACAAGCCACAACATGTTTGAGGTTGAGCAACTATGCGAGAGAATCGCAATAATGAAAGATGGGCGCATAATAGCGGATGCTCCACCATCTGTTCTGAGAGAGATGCTCAGGGATGTCCACGCAATTGAGATTGAAATTAGAGAAGTCAACAACATCTCTGAGACCATTCAGAGCCTATCCAGCCTATCGATTGTTAGAAAAGTTGTTGAGACGAGAAATGATTCACTGAGTATCATAGTGCGCCTTCAGGTTGATGACGAGTATGAGGCTATACCAATTATAGCCAGTAAGCTCCGCTCTTTAGGCGTTAAGGTTTCAGCTATCCGCAGGTCTGAGCCAACCCTAGAGGATATATTCGTGAGGTTAACTAAGGAGGGAGCTGCTTGAGGGTTGAGGATATAATTGAGCTTTTTAGGGAGGATAAGCCTCGCGTATCATCAGAGATTAGGCATGTTTGGGCTGTCTTCTGGGCTAATTTCAAAATATTCCTCTCTTATCGAACATGGGTCATAATGGAGACCATAAGTACCGTTGCATCGGTTGCCATGTATTCCTTCATGGGGCTGCAAGTTGATGCGAGAAGGGTTGCTTTAGCTGGTTATGGTGAGGTTGATTGGCTATCCTTCGCTCTGGTTGGTGTTGCCACCGCGAACTACTTATGGATGTGCATTAGTAGGTTAAGCCACTCCCTCCAGCATGAGATACGTGAGGGAACATTGGAACCCATAATCACATCATTAATAAACATGAGGTCTTATATTATTGGGCAATCAATTAGGGGTTTTATAGTTAGCGGATATTTTATGCTGGGAGTTTTAGTTGTTGGCATAGGTATTTTAAGGGTCCCATTAGTAATTAACCCCGAAACAATTCTATCCTTCATAGCCATAATACTGCTAATGGTTCTAAGCTATGCTGGAATAGGGATAATGGCGGCTGGGCTAATCCTCGTATATAAAAAGGGCGACCCACTGACCTTCCTTTTTGCCAGTATAACAGAATTTTTGGGAGGGGTTCTATTCCCATTAAAATATCTCGAGAGCATACCAATTCTCTACGCAATAGCTTGGTTAATGCCCTACACCTATGCTCTTGACGCTGCTCGTAGGATTCTAATCAATGGTGCAACTATATTTTCCCTAAACGTCCTCATAGACGTCGCGGTTCTGCTTGCCTACACTATAATATTTATCCCAATAGGATTGAGAGTTTTTAGATGGGGTGTTAATCGCATAAGATACGAGGGAACCGTAGCGACATATTAACTTGGCTAAAAACCTGGGGATTAGGGAATGGATGTTAAGAGACTTATCGAAATAATCTCTGAGGATATACCGCGAAAGAAGACGCCTATATACCGGATAGTTCTCTCCTTCATCATTAGAGATTTTAAGGTCTGGTGGACATATAAGTTCTGGCTGCTCTTAGATATCTCAGGAATAATCCTATTCGTCATCACATATTACTTGTTCTCGCTCATCACAACCTCACAGCAGGTTCAAGAGGCTGGCTACATGGTTGGGGGATACTTCACATTTGCCCTAATAGGCATAGCATTCCAGCAATACGTTCACTTTGCGGTCCAGAGCATAAATGAGAGTATTCGTGAAGAGCAATGGAATGGAACTATGGAGACGATTCTCTCAACGGCAACAGACTTTAAAATATTTCTTTTAGGCGAGGTCTGCTTCTCATTTATAGTCTCATCCGCCCTACTCCTAATGTCTCTTCTGCTGGGCATTCTTTTAGGTGCAGAATTCTATACGACGCCAACCTCGATTCTAACAGCTATAATATTGACAGTTCTCCTAATTGCAAGCCACATGGACATTGGAATATTAAGCGCTGGAGTAATAATGAAGGTTAAACAGGGCAGTCCAGTTACATGGGCGTTCTCATGGCTAAGCCAGCTCGTCTCCGGAGTCTTTTATCCGCTCAAACTATTGCCATGGTATCTTGAGTGGCTTGGAAGGGCTTTTCCATTGACATATTCTCTTGATGGGATAAGGTTATGCCTACAATCTGGTAAAGATTTAACATCACCAGCAATACTCTCAAACATCATGTGCTTAATCGTATTTGTGATTGTAGCAACACCTATAGCCCTTTACATATTCAAAGTAGGTTATGATGCGGCTAGAAGAGATGGCTCACTAGGACAATATTAGCCAATCGTTACTTCCTAAAACTATCATTTGTTACTTCCAAAACATCTTACACCAAGAATTTTTAATGCCGAATGTATAAGGCATGATGTGACGGCTATGGCTGAGATTATTTCGGGAACCGCTATGCCCGCACTGTAAACTTTAGCCCAGTAGAGCAGCCATGCCAGTAGCCCTACCGAAAATGCTCCCACACCTAACATAGACCTTCTCTCCACAGAATAAATAATGCAGGATACGCCAGTTGAAACAAAGAATAGCACCGAAACCGTTGTGTGGAGTCTGCCGTAAATTTCATCAAATGTTGCCACGGTTTGAAGCATTAGGGCTGAGAACGCTAACGATATGCTCGTGTATCTAGCATAATTAATTAGGGACCTAACCGAATATATCGCTGTCAGGAAACCGGAAACCAGTAGGCCAAGATTGAATATTGGCGCGACACTACTATTCCGAGCGTGCCCGAGGTCGCTTAAGGCATTCTTATACCAGCTGAAGGATGGCGACAAGTAGATTGATAGCCCTATAGATGCATAGGCTATTAATGGCCCTATAATTCCAAGTAAGGCAAAATTTTTATCATTCCAAGATTTATCCAATCCATTCACTCCTCTAATCATCCCCTCTTATACCTCGCTATTCCAAAAATCTATCGCATTACAATTAATAAACGTGAGGGATAAAAAGGATGGAGGAGCTGGCTAGAGTTATTAGGGGCATTCGCAATCTCATTTAAACACTAAGATTTTGACGCTCTTCACCCCAAATGGTCTCAGCATATACTCATCAGTCCAGTTGGCCATGTCCCTAAATGTCTCCGGCCTTATAGATAGTGGTTCTCCCCCCTTATAATGGAGTGGACCTAAAGCATTTCTCAAGCTTCCAACCAATAGAATTTTTATCTCGTTCTCTCCCGACCTCAGGAGGCTTGTAACGTCAACATCGTATGGTGGTAGTATAGCTTTTCCAGCCTCCTTACCGTTAACGTAGATTATAGCTAGCGAGGAGCTAGGCTCTTCAAGCCTAATGGTGGCTCTAGCTTTTTCCGGCAAATCCAGATTGATGTGCTTAGCTAGCTCTATCTCTCCAGCATAGAATGGGTAGCCCACCTTGCATAGGTCTCCGAGGCTCGCATAGAGTGGCTCCTCAATTATCTTCGATGTGCCTTTCTCGCCAACCTTAACCCCAAAGTCGCCCAATAAATAAATGTTTTCCAGTTCAGGCTCCGAGCCAACCACTCCCTCAAACTCTATAATGTTTAGACCCTTCCCGACTAAGCCTGAAATATCTATCATTGGGAAGTTCCAGTCGAGCCAGTATCCACTTGATTTGGGCTCAATGTTAACTCCATTTACGTAAATTTTAAAGCGCTCTGGTCTTTCAATGACTAAGTATATACTTCTACCTTTAAGCTCAATCTCCGACTCAAACTCAAACCTCAACGAAAACCTCGTTCCTAAACCGCTCTGCACCAGAGAGTCGTGCACCATGTAAACTGGCATATTATCGCTCCAAGCCCCTCTAATGCGATACCTGCAATAATCCAAGACAAGTATGTTTGGATTTAGCCTCCTAATCCTCCATAATCCTTCCAAGGGAATCTCACAAATCTTAGCCCGCTCTTCGCTGAAAGTCTCCTTTCCAATTTTATCAGCTTTTAGAACGAAGAGCGCTGAGCCAATAGGCTCTAGCCTTGTGCACCAAAAGGTCTTTCCACAGCTAAACTCTGATGGGTATGTTTTTATCTCCCCGCTTATTGCGTCCCAAGTCTCAACTTTAAATGAGCCATCCACGGACAGTCTCAAATTGTGAGAGTTTTCGCGGCTTGTATTAGCTAAGAAGAGTATGAGCGCTCCGCTCTCGTCATCCCGTCTCAAATGATATAATATGTCTCCCTCCTCATCCCCTTCTAATATAAGCGGTTTTGGAATGTCTTCAAGGGCTTTGATTATTGACATCTTCTCAATCCCATCAATAATAGTCGCCCTCTTCAGCAACTCTTTAATAGATTCTTCAGGCTTCCCTTCAATCAAGAATGGTGTTGGCGACACAGCTATTAATTTGCCACCCGACTCTACAAATTTATGCAGTAGCTGAACAGTGCTACTCGCTAAAGTTATGCTTGGCGGTATTATGACAGCATCATAAGACATCTTGCCAACAAGAAGTTTTCCACAGCTGACATCGCCATATTTCGCCATTAAAATTTCGTCTCCCAAGTCGAAGTCCATATGCGCTGAGAGGAGCGTTCTAAGTAGCGCCGTAAGATTTTCATCGAGCTCTCTCACCTTGGATGTGTTTAGATGCGTAAAGACCGCCCATGCGCTGCCGATTGGATGTATGACCAAAATGTTAACTACTCGCTTGCCTCGAGAGAGCATGTAGCTTAGTCTGGCAAAATAGTCCTCTATAATCCTATTATATTTCCACCATGGCTGGCTCCAATGAAAATTAAGTCCATAATCTCTCTTTCTCCTACCGCGCATCGAGTATGGGACGAGATGGTGGTTTAGAAGGTTGATGCCCATAGCGTATAGCCAATCCCCAATCCACTTCCTATCAGCAAAAGAGGGGTAATTTCCAGTGCAACCATAAGCTTCGCATAGAACCCTCTCCTTCCCGAGCTGATTAGCTACGCTTGAAACCTGCTTGGCGGTTAGTAGGCTACCCCAAATATGCATACCTAAATGGTCTATTCCAGGAACATGCTGATATTCATAGTGTGGCATAACCATGCCAACATGCGTTAGCTGGCTGAGAAGGGTGTCCTCGGCTAAATAGTGGCCAGTAAACTTCAATCTGTGCCTATCACACCAATCATATATTTGCTTTGAGAACGCCTCTAGAAACATAATGCTCACTGTTCTCCAGAAGTCATATCTAGTCTTCATGTAATTTCCAATATCAAAAAAGAGCTCAGGCAACCTATCCACAATATTATAGCCATTCATCTCCTTAAAGCGCTCAACAAGTCCATCGGTCCATGGTAGAGCGAGCGAAGGAAACCTTGGCCCTCTAGGCGGAATTGTCCTTTGAGGCAAGACGAACCTAGGTCTACTACTTGAGATATTTGGTTCATCAGTAAATACACCTGGTATACATTTTCCAATCTCATCCTTAAAGCGGCTTATATAGGGCGCGTAAGCTACTTCAAGGAACTTTTCAACAACCACCGGATTAAGCAGGTCAACGTAGCTTAAACCACTAAACCACGTCTCACCAGGCGGAGCAACATAAGTTATGAATGACAGATAGATGTAATTGCCGCCCTCCTCACCAGGCTTCGCAATCTCATACTCGCAGGGAATCCCATTAGTATCAATTTTACACTTAAAGTTCGCTATGATTTCCTCACCGCCATAAGCCCTCTCACCCATAATCATCACTAAAGCTTTAGCCCTATACTTCGGACTTAAAGCCGGAACAATTCCACCGGCGAACCCGGATGGCCACCAAAGCTCATCATATATCCAGACATACATACCGCGCTTTTTAGCTTCGTCAACCGCAGCCTCAAAAGCCCTAAACCACTCCTCACCGAGGAATGGTGTAACTAACCCCTCCCTTGCGTGGAAGAAGACCCCTCCGTATCCACCCTCCTCCAAAAGAATGATTTGACGTGCCACCTCCTTTGGGTCAAGCTGGTCATTTATTGACCAGAATGGCACGCCCCTAAATTCTGGCTTAGGGTTCCTAAACTCCTCCTCAATCAACATACCAATCCCTCAACCAGCAATATGATACTAAACCTCTCAGTTTAAAACATTTATTATTGAGCTGGCTCGCTTATTAAGGCTGGAGTAGATATTTGTATTGGAGCATGAAGGAGTGTAAGGTGGCTGAAACCATTGAAAAATCTCACCCGCCCAAAATTTATAGCCCTTTTAATTCTCCTATTATGCTCTTCCATGGAGGCCTTTTCTAAGGCTCAACCAGCAGCACAAATTCTCGACTTTAATGTTGTCAGAATTGCTCCCTTAACGATTAGGGTAATATTTGTGGGCCCATACTTTGAGCCGAAGATAATTGATGCGGCGGCTCTTGAGAGTCTACTGCCAAAAGAAAAGAATGGCAGAATTCTCATGGATGAGAATACAACCGGTGTTATGTATAAATTTGATTACGAGTTCATTTTCGCACCTTCATCCTTCAGAACAAAACTCCTAAAATTTCTCACAAGTATTGAGGAGAGGATTGAAATAGAGAACCCATGGTTCTATACTTTTGAAGCCGGGGAAGAGTGGTTTGTAACAAAGCCAACTAAGGTTACAGCGGCAATTTATGACGCTAGAAAAGTGGAGGAGTGGTTGATGGAGAACATAAGTGAACTCGGCGGACAGCCAGAAAACGGATATACCATAATAATAGCCGACTTAAGAGACTTGCCATCAGCAACATATAATGAAATCTCGGCGTTTTTAAAGGCGAGAACCTTCGGAATTACTCCACCTCAAGTTAAAGCTCACTATTATAAAGTGAATTATGTAGATTTTGATAGGGGTTATAGGCTGAGATATAGAGAGTTTGCCATTGGATGGGGAGGCTCATCTAGATTCTGGTTTATCGATTTAAGCGCCGGCCCAACTTTTGTTTCAATGTGGTATGACCTTCCAATACAGGTTGTCATGGAGGACCAATCCATTAATCCCTTCACCAGTAATGGTGCAATGTGGCTTACAGAGTATCTAGCCGACTACATATGGGAGTTCATCTATAATTTGGCAGCTCCAGACTTCGTTTACGACCCTCCCTGGAGCATGAGGTTTACGATTAAAATATCAGTTATCGACTGTAGGAGCGAAATCGAGAGGGCTGCTGTTCCAATAGAGGGGACGGTAAACTCTACGCTAATAGAGGAGGCTATAAGGGAGCTTCTACCATTATCGGAGGTCGATGTGGAAGTTGCCTTCCTAAATATATCCGGACTCCCGGAGCTTAATGCGCTCATCCAAAAATATTCGGGGGTTCTTAAGTCTTGGATACATGAGTATCTCTTTCTCTCTCCAACAAATCTGCCCTATGTCGACGCGCAACCAATATATGAATATATCAAAGGTAATCTCAACTTATTTACGCCTAGAATCGTTAGGAATGAGAGTGAATATGTAATACCCATCGTGGCATTTGCATTCAGCCAAGACAAGCACTTCATGTTTAAGTATAAGTGGCTGATTGCAGGAGTTAATCCCGAGACGAGAATGATTTGGGGCTTCTCCTTCAGAGAGTTTGCCTTAATAGGATTAAGCCACAGGGACTTCCTTTATGGAGATTATGTAGAGCCAAAGCAGGAGGGTAAGGGCTTCGGCTTCAGCCAAGCAATCATTCATGAGATTGGACATATGCTTGGCCTATCCCACCCGCATACATATGGCGATTTAGGGGACTTTGTATGTTCCGCTATGAGCTACTTTTCATATGAGTATGGATTCAGCGTATTTGATAAAGACGCTTTGGCTAGGATGCATGCTGATAAACTCCTTATAAAGGCGTATAAGGAGGTATCTAAGGCTAAGAGCGAATTGTCTCTGAAACTTGACCCTGAAGGGGTTAGCGCCATAGAGAACTTAATAATAAATGAATTTAATGGTCTACTTGCCAAAATAGATGATGAATATTCTAGAATGAATTATGTGGAGGCATGGAGGATGGCATTAAATGCGTATGATATGGCACGCAAGATACTCGAGAAGACAGAGTCTCTACCATCAATACCCAGAGAAATTCTGAGGGAGCTGGAGGAGAAAGATTTAGAGATTAAACTTTTAAACGAGAGATGCCTAGAATTAGAGGCTAAATATGAGACCCTTTTAAGCGAACTATCCCTCTCTAGAGGCTTAATCATCGCTCTCTCAATTATAGTGGTTTCCCTTACAATTGTAACTCTTCTTCTTAGGAGAAGAGCTGCCCCCATGCCGAAATAAATGCTGCTAATGCTCGAAAAATTCGGGTTAAAACGATAGGCTAGAGCCTACCCTTATCTTGGCTTACATATAATCTCCCTAATTTTTCTCCGCTCTTCCTTCCTGCCGAAAATAGTCTCCAACTCAAGGAAGCTCTTACTCCTCATGGCCTCAACCACTATGGCGGTATCCATCCCACCACCCTTATCGTAACCAAGTCTCCCAGTTCCCCCAATAGCGATAACCTCCTCACCTGGCTTAATGAACCCAGCTTCAGTCGCCACTAACGTGACCTCAACGCAAACCTTAAGCCCCTCACAGAACCTACGTAGTGTGTTTTGCACAGCCTCCGGAAACTCATATTTAACATCCGAGGCGTAACAGAAATTGTGCCCCATCTGCTCCAGCTTACGCCGTAAATCCTCCGGAAAACCAGGAAAGGGCGAACCCGGCGGGCCCTTTAGACTAACGATGGTCAGCTTAATATTTGTATCCTTGAATATTTCCAGTGCTCTCTCAGCTGAGAAGCCTGTGGTCGAAGCCAAGATAACGTTCTTTATTCCTCTCTCAATAGCCCTCTCCTTAGCCAATTCAAGCGTAGCGTCAGTATTATGTCTCCCACCACTTTCGAAGTAAACTATCTTTTCCGATATCATTGTCGGGTTCTCCCCATTCTACATAGTCGAATTTATATTTGCTTTAAGTATTTAAAATATGGTGATTTTAGGTGCTCTTTATCCAGTATGAACCCTTTTCAGTAACCTCTCTCTTCCATATTGGAACTTCATGCTTCAGTCTCTCAATTAATTCTATTAGGGATTTAAAGCCCTCCTCCCTATGCCTTGATGCTACTAGCGCATAAACCGTGTCCTCACCCACATGTGCTGGGCCAATCTTGTGCTCGACTATGGCATCAATTATCCCATACTTATCCTTTAAATCCGAGATTATCTTCTCCAGGGTTTTCTCGACAACCCCCTCATAGGCTTCGTATTCAAGTCTTAAAACCCTCTCGCCATCCCTACCTAAACCTCTGACTGAACCAACGAAGATTATTATGGCACCTATATCGGTAGATGTCTCCTTAATCTCATTCAGCAAACTGTTTAGGTCATCAAGCTTATCGGAAATCTTAACTTTCATTTAGCATTGCCGCCTCCAACCGGTGGAAGAATGGCTATCTCATCTCCATCCTTAAGCCTATAATTTAGCTCCGTGCTCTTGCCGCTAACAAGTATGAAATGGTTCTTTAAGATTGGCATTCCATCTTTATTGATGGCAACCTCGCCCCTAACCGTTGCGAAAACCGTTTCCCTCCACTTATCGGCAACCCCAGCGTGTCTATCAGGTATATACTTTAGAAGGAGCTCGGCTATAGTAGCATCTTCAACGTCATACTCTTCCTCCCTAATGCCCAAAATGTCATGCAGTTCACCAAAATACTTAACCCTGACCTTAACCATTCGACAAATCCTCCTTTGGGGATGGTTCTCAACGCGCTTAGCTTTAAAAGTGATGCGGTGGATTTAATCTTTTCCTTTAGAGCGAAAATGTAGGTGGATTATGAAGGTAAGTTTATTACATTCAATATTATCCATTCATGTGATTAAGGTTGCTTGAGAGCGATAAAACTGCATGTATGGAGCGGTTGAGCGAACTTAGAGTCCCTAATCTAGGGAAGAGTATATATATTGAGAGTTATGGTTGCGCCGCTAATAAGGCTGACCTTGAGATAATGCTCGCCCAAATATTAGATTCTGGCTATAGGGTTTCTGAAAGCCCCGAGGCTGCCAATATAATTCTGCTGAATACTTGTGGTGTGAAGAAGCCAACTGAAGACCGGATGATAGAGAGGCTTCGGAGACTTAGCGAGCTTAATAAGCCGCTTATAATTGCAGGCTGCTTACCAAAAATAAACTTCAAATCAATAGTTAGCGCTGCTCCAAACTTCTCGGCTCTCTTAGACCCCTACAGCATTGACAAGATAGTTTTAGCGTTAAAGTCAGCTGAGAGTGGAGAAAAGGGAAGAATCTTTTTCTCAGATAAACCGCCCATTAAGGTTAAGTTACCTAAGATTAGGCTTAACAGCGTTATTGAGATAATTCCGATATCTGAGGGCTGCTTAGGCGCGTGCTCGTTCTGCTGCGTTAGGTTCGCTAGAGGCACATTGTTCTCCTACCCAATCGATTTAATTGTCGATAGGCTTAAGAAAGCGGTCTCCGAGGGTGCTAAGGAAGTATGGTTGACATCCCAGGATAATGGTGCATATGGATTGGACATAAAGACTAATTTGGCTGAGCTTTTAAAGGAATGCTGTGGTGTTGATGGCAAATTCTTTATTCGTGTTGGAATGATGAACCCAAACCATGCAATAAAAATTCTGCCAGAGATGATATCGGCCTATAAGGATAGGCGGGTTTTCAAGTTCTTACATATACCAGTCCAGAGCGGTGATAATATAGTTTTACAGCTGATGAGACGCCGATATACCGTTGAAGAGTTTAAGAAGATAGTAATCTCGTTTAGGGAGGAAATCCCAGATATAACCATTGCCACAGATGTCATATGTGGTTTTCCAGGTGAAAGCAGAGATGCTTTTGAGCAAACTTTAAAGTTAATTGAGGAGGTTGAACCAGACATAACCAACATATCGAAGTTCTTTCCAAGACCAAATACACCAGCCTCGAAAATGAAGCAGGTTGATACAAGAGAGGTTGCTGCCAGAAGTCGCATGATGACAGAGTTAGCTAGCAAAATATCGCTCAAGAGGAATGAGAGGTGGCTTGGCTGGGAGGGTGAGATATTGATTGACGAGAAGGGCTCGGGTGACTCTTGGATTGGGAGAAACTACGCCTATAAACCAATAGTTGTGAATAGCAAAAGAGACCTCTTAGGGGAATTCGTTAATGTTAGGATTGTCGAGGCTCACGTAAACTATTTGAGCGCTAAGATTATATAGTTGGTGGAAAGTCTCCAGCAGCCATTCAGATTTTCTCCCTAAACAGTTTGAGCATTTCTTGGGCATTATGCAGCATATTTGTATCATTATTGAAGAATATGTAGACGGCCTTAGGATTTACTTCGAGAACCCTCTTTTTTATCTCCTCCATTTCTCCACATGTGTAGTTATGAGAATACCATGCTGCTCTCCCATGCATCCTCAAGTAGACTATGCCGTTTGTATTGAAGATTTCTAGTGGGAGGTCTGGACAGTCAACGCTCACAAGAGTTATGCCCAAATCTGAGGCCCACCTAACAACGTCATCGCTGCCAAACCACGTTATATTCCTCGGCTCTAAAGCGAACTTCTCTCCAAGATTAGCGGCATTTATAAACGTCTCTATTCTAGAAATGTAGGAGACCTTAATTGATGGTGGGAGCTGAAAGAGATAAAAGTCGATTATATGGTTCATGGGCTTGAATATTTCCTCAAATCTCCTCCATGTGCCAAGCGCCTTCTCATTAAACTTGAAAACATGAGTTATCAGCCTGTTGACTTTAATGGCCCACCTCAGTTTCCCGCCCTTAACGCTCCAAGACCTCACGGCGTTTGGGAAGGGGAACCTATAGAAACTAGCATTTAATTCTACGGCGTTCAGCCCAGAATTAGTAACATACCAATCTAGACTCCCACTCTCATTCCAACTATACATCCAACCAGATGTACCAACATAAATATCCAAATAGACCACTCATCCCCACAAAAATTATTCTTGGTTAAAGATAAATGTGATGAGAGAATTTAAGGATGAGCCTTTTAGCGTCTCCTTTTCCCTATAGCCACATATATTGCTCCATAGATTCGATAATGGCTTCTACATTTGCTGGTGGTGTGGGCGGGTGTATTTCAGCCTCAATCATTAAGCCTCCCTCCTTCATGGAGAGCTCCTCAACGATGCTTTTTATGTGGGATTTAATCTCTCCGGGCTTCCCAAAGGGGATAAGATGCTGCCTATCAACATCAACATCTACGCATATCCTGCCTTTACATAGAGATTCTATATTATCTATGCCATTCACTCTATCCTGAACATTCAGTATGCTAGCTCCAGCTTCAATCAACTGGTCTAACACTTCAATTACATGCCCATCTGAGTGAAAGTATACGTGAACGCCCTTCCCTCTTATTCGCCCGAAGATTTTCCGGTAACTAGGATATAAGAGTTCTTTGAATGCCGCTGGGCTTATGGGCATTCTTGTTTGTGTGCCTAAATCATCACCAATGTATATTACGTCTATTGGGCCGCACTGCAGGAGCCTATCGATGAGTGCCAGAATATATTCTGTCAATCTGTCTATTAGCTCGTATATTTGTGGGGGACGCTCCATAAAATCCCTCATTAAATTTACGAATCCACGGAGATAATAGAGCCGCTGAAAAAGTAGCCCATGCATCAGCGACACCTGAACTAAACTACCCTCAGCCTTCAGCCGCTTAATATTCTCAGAGATTGTGCTCCAGGGTGTAATTTTATCCGAACCCTCTGAGGGCAAACCCTTTTCTGGGTCTGGGAACTCATAATTCTTGAGGCTCTCCCACTTTGCGAGGGGGTGCTTAATAACCTGCCCCTGATAGCCTTCTATGTTGAAGCTCCATGTGCATCCGAACGGGTCTATAAGCGTTCGACTCACTCTGGGAACATATAGTCCTTCATCGCGCTTTTCACCCTCCTGTCTAATTATCCCATCCCAGGATGGGTGAATAACATGTGGGTGGATGAGGGGTTGACGTCTCTGGAGGGCTTTCTTAATCTTCTCCCCATATATGCGCCAGAGGGGCCATGTGATTGATACCCGACATGGTATATACTCTGGTCCTCTGAATTCAATGCTCCTCAAATAATTCTCTCTGAATGAGAGAATGGGCTTCCTCATACAATTGTCAATCAGCAATAATAGTCCATAAATAGTTTATCACCTAGGAAAGTCAGCACTAACTAAATTAATGGGGAATCCGCAATTATCTTGCGTGAAAGAGAACATGCAAAAGATAGGCATATTAACGAGAAATGAGCGTTCATGGTGCTCAAGCCAGCTAGGAGAAGCCATTATTAAGCGTGGTTTCCAACCAGTCTACTTTATTTTTCCAAGGTTGATGGCTAGGGTTGGCTTTAAACCCGAAGTGTCCCTTGAAGATATCGATGTTTTAAGGGGCCTTAAGGCCATAATTGTTCGTCCAATTGGGCGTGGCTCACTGGAAGAAATCATATTTCGGATGGATTTGCTGCATAGACTTAGAAGACTCGGCCTATACATACTGAACCCTCCGCATGCAATTGAGCGTTCAGTTGATAAATATTATACACTATCGCTTCTCGAGGAAGCCGGCTTACCGGTTCCGAAAACCGCTGTAACCGAAAGTGCGCGTGATGCCCTAAAAGCCTTTAATGAGCTTGGCGGGGATGTTGTCATTAAACCCATATTTGGGTCACGTGGGGTTGGTTCTGTGAGGGTTTCAAGTCCGGATGTCGCCGAGAGAATATTTAGGGCGCTTGAATTCCACCATCAAGTCATATATATGCAGGAGTTTATAGAGCATGGAAACTATGACCTGAGAATATTCGTTTTGGGTGGGCGTGTGCTGGCTGCGATGCGTAGGGTATCCCAAGGCTTATGGAAGACTAATGTTAGTCTTGGAGCCACACCAGTACCTTATGAACCACCAATGGAGATTGGAAGATTAGCTGTGAGGGCTGCTGAGGTTGTGGGCTGTGAGGTTGCTGGAGTCGATATATTAGAAAGTGATAGGGGCCCATTTATTATCGAAATTAATAGTCAGCCGGGGTGGAGGGGGTTACAGACGGTAACAAAATTTAATATAGCCGAGAAGATTGTCGATTACGTTATCGGCAGGATTAGTGAAATGGAGAAAGGGTAATGGATAGAACAGCAATAATACTTGCCGGAGGCTCCTCAGAGAGGTTTGGAGCCGATAAGGGGCTTGTAAAACTCGCTAATAAACCGTTAATATTGCATGTTATTGAGAGAGTTCGAGACTTGGTTGATGAGGTTATTGTCTCCGTAAAATCTAACGCCCAACTATCACTTTACAGGCCATTAATGTCGAATTGTGATAAAATAGTTGTTGATATGGAGGGTTTTCCAGCATGTCCTCTCACTGGCGCCCTAACTGGACTAGCAAACTCGGGGGGTGAGTATTCGATTCTGCTGCCATGTGATACGCCATTTATTTCAAGGAGCGTTATAGACCTACTCTTTGAGATAGCGGTTGGGGTTGATGCTGTAATTCCAAGATGGCCTAATGGTTACATAGAACCATTACAGGCGGTCTATAAAACCAGTAGCGCTCTTAAGTCTGCTAGGGAATCTCTTGAGAGGGGTGAGATTAGGATGCAGTCCATGATATCTCGGCTTAGAAGGGTCCGCTATTTATCAACCCTAGTTATTGGGGAGATTGACCAGAAGATGCTCACGTTCTTCAATATTAATACGCCTATCGACCTCAAGAAAGCTGAAGCCTTAATAAAAAGGGGTGTATTGGACGAGTGAAACTGAAGATTTATATGAAGAGGTCCTTTTCTCTGGGTCTTATAAGGTCCTTCGCTGTTGCACCCTCATCCCTCTCGTAAGCGTAGCCTCTAATTATGGCTGCTGGTATGCCCTCATCGGCTTGCCCTATAACCAGCTCGGCTGCTGAGGAGAGTTCATCGGCTATGGCTGTCTGCTTAACCCTAAGCACATATCCGAAGAGGTCCTTTTCGCCCCGCCTATCACGGATGGGCTTTATTCCAGCCACACCAACCGCAACATTTATCTCACCGTTTCTGAGGGGTCTACCATGAGTGTCAGAGATTATAACAGCCACGTCTTTTCCACTGACCTCTCTTATTCTCCGCCTTATTATGCGGGCTGATAGGTCTGGGTCTTTCGGTAGTGGCGCTACATTCCTCTCTCCGGGAACATTAGATTTGTCGACGCCCGCGTTTGCGCATATAAACCCATGTTTTGTCTCAGATATTATGTGTCCGTTGCCCATGCGGATAATGGACTTAGATTCTCTAAGGATAACCTCAACTAGGGCCGGGTCTTTCCCAAGGTTTTCGGCCACAGTCTTTGCGAATTCCGATGGGATTATGCTGTCAAGGTTTACTATATTTCCCTCGGCTCTAGAGACGATAACATGTGTTATAACTATTATATCGCCATCCTCTATAGGCGTGCCCTGCCTTGCCGCTGCCTCACATATTAAAAGTCCTAGGTCGTCACCACTCCTAATTATCGGCATTCCAGTAATTGGAATAATCTCAATTCTGCGCATAACACTATATTGAGCAAGGCTGTATATAAAAAGATGACTTTAGGGCTTGAAAACAATAAAAAACAAAAAGGGTAAAATTAATATTATCTTGACGGGAAATCTCTCACTATGCTTTAATAGAGGAGTTGATTAGTATGCCATGCATAGTAGTTGTCTGCGGATTTTTCGGCGATACCGGGAAGGGGAAAATAATATCTTATCTCGCGCTAAAAGACAAGATTAGCGTAGCTGCCAGGGCGGGTGTAGGTCCAAACGCCGGACACACTGTTGTCTATGGAGATAAAACCTATAAGGTCCGCATGATACCAAGCGCCTTCGTCTATGAAAAGTGCCGCCTATTGATAGGGCCGGGGGTCTTAGTGGACCCAAAAATATTTCTGGATGAGGTTAGACTCGTTAATGCCGAAAATAGGGCTGGGCTTGACCCTCAATGTGCCATAATAGAGCCTAAGCATATTGAGGCTGATAGAGCTGGGCACTTAGCATCAGAGATTGGAACAACTGGAACTGGAACTGGACCATGTAATGCTGACCGGGTGCTTAGAAGGGCTAAGCTGGCGAGAAACATCCCTGAGCTCCAGCGTTTCCTCACTGATGTTCCCCTAGAAGTTAATAATGCAATTGATAGCGGAGAGAATGTTTTGATTGAGGGGACTCAGGGAACATACCTCTCCTTATGGCATGGAACATATCCATACGTTACGTCTAAGGATGTGACTGCATCAGCGGCTTGCTCGGATGTTGGGGTTGGGCCAAAGAAGGTTGATGAGGTAATAATTGTTTTTAAGGCGTTTGTAACTAGGGTTGGAGCCGGACCACTTCCAGGCGAGATTCCATGGGAGGAAGCGGAGAAGAGGGGATGGGCTGAAGTAGCAACGGTTACTGGTAGAAGGAGAAGGGCTGCACCATTCAACTTTGATTTGGCTAAGAGGGCTGTCATGCTAAATAGCGCTACGCAAGCTGCCATAACTAAAATCGACGTGTTATTCCCGGAGTGTAAGGGCGCAAGAACATTTGGAGATTTATCGGATGAGGCCAGAAAGTTCATTAGAAGGGTTGAGGAGGAGATAAAGATTCCAGTAACATTAATAGGAACCGGGCCGGAAGTCTGGGATATTGTGGATAGGAGATTTGAGTGATTCTTCAGGCTCTAAAAACTTATCTTCTTGGCGATTAGTCAAAAAGTTTTTAAATTACTCCTATATAGCATTTATAGCCTTAAGCGATAATTATTCCAAGTCGTGATTTGGAAGGAGTGAGCGATTACGTTCAATCTAGCAACTGTGGAGGATACGGTTCGCATACCGCCCGACAAATTTAATGAGCCACTTGAGAAGGTCGCATTAGAGCAGCTAAAGATGAAATATGTGGGCGTAATTGACGATGAGCTAGGCTATTTAATAGCGGTCACAAACGTTAGAGTCTCCCCCATTGGAAAGATAATTCCCGGGGATGCTGCAATCCATCATAAGGTAACCTTTATGCTCCTAACATTTCTGCCAAAGGTTCAGGAGATAGTTGAGGGTGAGGTTGTTGAGGTTGCAGACTTTGGGGCCTTTGTTCGTATAGGGCCCGTTGACGCTCTCCTCCATGTGTCACAGTTAATGGACGACTTCATAACGTATGATGAGAAGCAGGGTGTTTTAATGGGCAAGGAGACTAAGCGTAAGGTGACTGTTGGCGATAGGGTGCGCGTTAGGATAACAGCCGTGTCGATAGGTAGGGGTGCTGGCTTCGGGAAGATAGGCGTGACCGCACGCCAACCCTTCCTTGGAAAGATTGAGTGGATTGAGGAGGATTTGAAGAAACTGAAGGCTGAGGCTCAGGCGGCTGAGGCTAAGGGAAAGGAGTAGTGTGGTGATATCGGATTGGTTGAGAGGGCTTGTAGGAGATGCCATTATATAACTGAAGAGAATATTTGTCCAAACTGTAAGTCGACGGATTTAAGCGAGGACTTCAGTGGACTAGTAGTAATATTCGAGCCAAAAAGCTCCGCCATAGCTAAAACGATGAAGATTGAGAAGAAGGGGCGGTATGCCATAAAGGTGAGGTAGAAAGTGGCATGTATATTCTCACGCCAGAACTTAGAGACGAGCTTAAAGCCCCATTAGGCCACCTCATCAGAGGTTCACTTGATGATGTTATTAGAGAGTTAAAGGAGCTGATGGAATCAGTTAGGCCTGTGAAAATAATCTCCGTGGGCGATGTTATATCGAGAAGCATGCTTGAGAGGGGGCTTCCACTAAATGTTTTCATAGTTGATAACAAGTCTATGCGAAGGCCCACCGAGCCCATAAAATTTAGGGCGGATAGAATAATGGAGCTCACCAATCCGGCTGGCACAATTATGGATGATGCCTGGCGTGTTATAGGTGAAGCCACTAAATTGGATGGTTTAGTTGAAGTTCTAGTTGATGGCGAAGAGGATTTACTCACAATCGTTGCGGTCCTTGTGGCTCCTGAGAAATCCATGGTCGTCTATGGTCAGCCTAATGAGGGAGTTGTTGTGATTAATGTTGATGAAGAGACTAAAGCTAGGATGCGTAGGATTTTGGAGAGGATGGAGCATAAACCGGAAAGCTAAAGTATGGGGAGCTCTTTCAAGATTTAAGTTAGAATCTGGAGGTCTACGCCGAAATGAAGATTAATATTATAAGCAATAGGCGTAATGAGCTGCTTAAGAGAAACGAGATTATTTTCAGCGTTATACATGAGCGTGCACCAACCCCATCCCGTATAGAGGTTAGGCGGGAGCTTGCCAGAATACTCAGGGTTGATGTTGAGAGGGTTTATGTTAGGAAGGTGGAGAGCGTGACTGGGGCTTCGATGACTATGGGTGAAGCGCATGTTTATGATTCGGAGGAGCATGCTAAGCAAATAGAACCGGAACATATAATAATGAGGAATTCACCTCAAACAAAGGAGAAGTGATAAGTAATGTCCAAGAAGGGGAAGAAAAAGAAGTTTATCTCCTCATATTACAAGATTGAGGATGGGAAGATTAAGAGGCTACTTCCGGTGTGTGATAGATGTGGGCCGGGATACTTTATGGCCGACCATGGAAACCGCTACGCTTGCGGACACTGCGGCTTCACGAAGTATAAGACGCCGAGTTTAAATAAGAGGGGTGCTGAGGAAGATTATTCCTCAGAATGAGCTGGAGGCCTTAAAAGGAGGAATAGCTCTATACCCGCCGCGACACCAAGAAGACCGATTATTAGGAGCGTTATTGGGACGATAGGCTGCATTTCTGGATAACTGCTTATTACCGGAAAGAAAACCAGCCCGATATAGCCTATAAGGATTAAGGTGCATATAAAAGAGATTAAATAGAAGATGTTTATCTTACGTTCGCCCATAAATGTCTCCTCAAATCTAACACTAAAAGAACATCTTAACCAGACTATTTAATATTTTCCGCCTTTACTAGTGTTCAATAATTGATACCTCCCTATCATCTTGATAGCCTCTCCCTCTTCCCCTAAAACCCTATAAAATCATCTACTCCTACATGAGTGGTGAAAGGCACCAGAGCCCTTCGCTAGGGTGTGCCCTATACTTTAGCGTTAATAAACTGGAAGATGGCTGATGGCGAATTTAAGCCCGCTAGGCTCTTAACCATTAAGTTTGAAGAGTTATTATCTCGGCTCGCATGGCTTTAACGTCTAGAATCGCCATCGTTGCATGTCCAGTCAGATACCCACATACCTCACCAGGATTTATCACTAAAGTCTTTCCAACATTATAGGTTTCGGCCTTATGTGTGTGGCCATGAACCACGACATCATAATAATTCGAGTTGATTAAAGCCTTAAGTAATATTTCGTCCTCACCATGAATTAGCGCCATTCTCAATCCATCAACGTTTATCTCCGCGAACCTTCCATATATTTGGGCCCCAACCTCCTCAAACCTTCTCCTCAGTAAATTCTGGTCCCCATCGTTGTTGCCAAAAACACCTATCAGCTTGGCTTTGAGAGGTTTAAATCGTAGGGCTGTGAATGGAGCAATATAGTCTCCGGCATGGAGCACAAGCCTAACACCCTCACTATTTAATCTCTCCACAGCAGCATCGATAAGCTGAAGTCTATCATGCGTATCAGCAATTATACCAATCTTATCCCAAGCAGCCAATTAAATCACCACCGGATTTCAGACCAAAATTATCTATTGGCTCCATAACTTAAAATTAGCGTACTAATCAGCACTCATGAAAAGGAATATCCTAGTTCTCAACTTGGGAGGAGAGAGGAGAGGTTATCATGATGATAGGGAGTATCAACTGGTATATTTGAGGGTAGGTTGGAAATTCGGCGAATCCAACAAGGCTTAAATTTGCCGTAGCTTACTTTCTCAGCCAATGTCAATGGAAGAGTTAAGGGCTATCTTAAGGAAGGCGGTCAGCCTAACGCTTATATTTAATTCAGTTGCTAGCCTACTCTCCTCTATAGGCGTTTTATGCGGGATTTATGTGGGGGTTTCATTCATTTTCATCTGCAGCCCATGCTCCCTAGAGGGCCTCCCACTCTTCTTCGTAGCCGCAACATCAATATTGAACATAGCTCCAGCAAAGACTATTGGGAGAGTAAACTTGAGGAGGATAATGTTCCATCACTACGTTTATGGCCTCCTATCAATAGCCGCTTACTTCGCTCTCTCCATTCCACATCTCCTACTAGTGGACGCATTTTCCTTCAGCAGATACCAGGTATATGCGAGCCTCTTCCTCTACTGGGGAATAACACTCACGATAGACGATTTAGCCGACGTATCGCCTAGAATAGCGCGCCTCCTCAATCTGATTGGGAATAAGGTGAGAAAGGCTGGATGGCTGATTCAAAAGGTCCATCTCATATCAAGTTTGATCTCGGTTTTCGCCGCAATTCATGTTCTAGTATGCTCTCTTGAGAGCCGCTTTCTCCTAATTGACAACTCCTTTCTCAGCTTTCTCCATGCACTTTTAATAGTGAATCTGCTGATAACCGCAGTATATGGGCTGAAGATATGCGGGGAGAAGGTTTGGCTTAAAAGTCTCTAAAATTCAATTCCAGCTCATCCGGGCTTTAGTACGGTGATATTCTTCTTTAACCCCTCCCATCCACCCTCAGCCTTTAGCATTAAAATCCTAAATGCTGTTTTAGAGTCCATCTTATCCCAGACTTCACCAGTTGCCTCTTTAACCAAATATTTCGCGGCATTCAAAACCTCGGCATTCATCCTTGAGTCGGCTTCATCCGCAATATGGCAGATTAAAGCCTCAATAGTTTTAGGCGATATTGGGCCGGCTTGACCGTGACTGGCAACAACAATATGAATCAAGTCGAGTGGGAAGCCCCTCTTAATAAGCTCCGAGGCCGCTAAAGTTAAGTGGTCTAGGCGTTCGCCTAAAGGTGAATTTCGATAGGCACCATTCTCCCCCCTCTCATATGTTAGTGGCTTAAAAATGTCATGCAATAAAACTCCGCTGATAACGAGGTCTCTATTCACCCTTCCACCATAAATCTTTTCGATGGAATCGCATATCGCCATAGCAATATTAATCGTCGATAGTGTATGCTCTAGAAGCCCACCCGGATAGCTATGGTGATGAAATCTGCTTGCGGGTGCCTCTTCAATAGGCATCCCAGAGTAGGATGAAGCACCAAAGTTCACTGAGAGGTCGCTTAGGAGCCCTAAGATTTTCTCCCTTAGAGACTCATCCTTAATCTTATTTACAATCCTCTTGAGTTTAGAATTCAAATCTCCCTCCACCAATCCACCCAAACAAGCCTATCTTATCTCAGATACCATTCCCCTTTTAGTCTTTTCGGCGAGAATATGCGCCACTCTTAGAGGCTCAGGAATCCTATGCCCTCTAGAGCAGTCTAGAACGATTTTTATGGCGGTCTCCAGCGAGATTTTATGTCCAACGCTAACATAAATGGGCTTTGCACCCAATTTTGTGAAGACAGCCCCACCGACAACCTCACCATTAAAGATTATGGGCTTCCAGAGTTCACAGCCACCCTCACCCACATCACCACATAATAGGCTTTTCGCAACCCCAACCGTAACTATATCCAATGTTACGCCTAGATGGCTTGCGAAGCCAAGCCTATAGGGGTGAGCAATCCCCTGACCATCAATTAAGAAGACATCAGGTTTAACCGTTAGTTTCCTTATTGCTGATACAGCTGGCGGGATCTCCCTAAATGATAATAATGTTGGTATGTAGGGGAAGCGGGTCTCAACCCTCGCTATGCTAGACTCTACGGGCTTCATGGAACCATACTCTAGAACCACAGCGGCGCCAAAAGAATATCCATGAGCATATGCAACGTCAACTCCGGCTATGAGCTCCACTGGCTTGTAGAAGCAATCCTTTACTATAACCCTTCTGGATAGGCTCTCTTGGATTCTTCTCGCCTTTTCTATAGAGAATTTGGTGTTCTGTGATAGAAACCCCTTAACCTCGACCAGGCTCCCTCCCATAGTCAATCCTCGATTCAAGGGTCCTCTGAAGCTCCCTCATGAGGTTATTGAGAACCATCCTCCTAGCCTCAGTTGTAACATCACCTCTCGTAGCCTCTATAACTCTTCTGCCAGTATCGCATTTCCTTCTGAGTCCTGGAATCAATATGAGTAGCTCATCGCATCCTATAAGCTCCGTATAGATTGTCTCCATGATGTCTAGGCAGCGCTCAGCACCTTCAATATCACCCCTCCTTATTAGGTCTAGAGCCCTACGTCTCAGCTCACCGATGACATCCGCCAAGCCCAGAGCATACGCCTCATCTGGAACATTAATATCGCTTGGACCGAGGAATCTACCATTCTTAATGAGACCCAGAAATATTTGGGCCTCAGCATACTCTTCGAAAGCTGAATCGACAAGCCCTGTATAAAATAGGTCTAAATGGAGCTTTGAAATCTCAGCCAGCCTACTAAGATTTGCACCAGCCTCCTTAAGCAGATTTTCAGCCTCCTCAATTCTATCCCTATGCGTTAGAAATATTGCTTGCTTAGAGAGCCTAGTGGTTCTCCGGGCAATTACCTGAATCTCCTGCCGCAATCCATCCTTCTTAAGCGCCAACTCCCTTATATTATTAAGTATCTCGCTTAATGACATAACTCTACACACCATAAGAATATTATCCCATAGGCACTTTAAGGGTTTCCCCCAAGAATATTATGGATGACAATAAGCAATTTAAGTGGGAAGCAACCCTTTTATCTTCTGGGTAAAATATTATGGTGCTCGGTAGACTATTTAGAAGAGGGAGAAAGGTTAAAGAGGGCCTCCAAGTGCCCAGGAGCGCCTTCCTTAAGGCTAAACCCATTAGAAATCCAATATTGAAGTGGGAGAAGGATAAGAAGACAAGGGAAATAAGGATAAAGGTTCCACTAAAAACCTCGCAGAAAGAGGAGAAAAAGAAGAGAAGCATCCTAGACAAGCTATTTCCACCAGAACCCAGAGAGAGGATAATCAGCCTTGATAGGGTTGGGTCGGTTGTCTGGGAGCTCTGTGATGGAGAGAGAACAGTAGGTGACATAGCAAATTACCTAGTTGAGAAATATAAGATAATGCCTGAGGAGGCTGAGATATCGCTGAGCGCCTACCTCAATCAGCTCTCTAAGAAGGGGCTTATAGGATTTATACTTCCAGAGGAGCTCAAAGATAAGATTAAAGAGATCGAAGGGGCGCAGTAAAGTTATTAGTCGCATAACCTGGTCTGGGAGGCTAGTTAAGAGATGCCAACATTTAGAGCAGAGCAACTATTGGATATTGGGAGGAGAATATTCGTAGCAGCTGGCGCCCCGGATGATGAGGCACAATTAGTCTCAGAGTTTCTTGTTAAGGCTAACTTGGTTGGGCATGATTCTCATGGTATAATACGCGTAATACAATATGTAAATGATATTGAGAAGGGTTTAATAAAGCCCGGGGCAAAGATAGAGGTCACTAGAGAGACTAGGTCCTCAGCTATCTTAAACGGTAATTGGGGTTTTGGGCAGGTTATAGCCAAGAGAGCTATGGAATTAGCCATAAGGAAGGCTAAGGATGGGGCCGTGGGAGTGGTCTGCGCCTTCAATTGCAATCATATAGGTAGATTGGCTGATTATACGCTGATGGCCCTAAAGAACGATATGATTGGTGTGGCGATGGTTAATTCAACGAGGTTTGTGGCTCCCTTCGGTGGGAGAGAGAGGATGCTCTCAACCGGACCAATTAGCTTCGCATTTCCATCCGACCTAGAGTTTCCACTTGTAATCGATATATCTACGAGTGTTGTCGCTGAGGGAAAGGTTAGGGTTATGCTGCATAGAGGCGAGAAGATACCATATGGCTGGATAATTGATAAGGATGGAAACCCAAGCGATAACCCAAAAGACCTCTATAATGGAGGCGCAATATTACCATTAGGCGGGGATGAAGCGGGACATAAGGGCTTCGGACTTGGCTTAGCAGTTGAAATATTAAGTGGAATTCTATCCGGCGCCGGATGCGCATATGAGGAAGCCAAGAGGGGGAACGGTGTCTTCTTCGAGGTCATAAATATCGAGGACTTTATGCCAATAGAGGAGTTCAAATGTAAGGTTGGCGACCTAATTAGGACCATAAAGGCCTCGAAGCCTAGGCCGGGCTGGAAGGAGATAACCATACCGGGTGAGCCGGAGTATTTAACAGAGAGGATTAGGCTTAGAGAGGGCATATATATACCAGAGAGAACATGGGATGAGATAAAGCAGATAGCCAGCAAACTTGGGGTAGGCGATATACCATAGCCCATAAATTGGTCTGCTCAGAGCTAACGAAATCTCAGCCGCTTTTCAACGTTAAATTCTACTTCTCCCCCTAAAGTGTGGGAAGTTGAATCTTTCATTTAAAATATCCTCTTTTATTCCTAAAACTTAGGTATGGACTAAATATTGTTAGATATGCCAGCATGTTTAGAACAATTTTAATTCCCACCAAATAATCCAATCTTTTGATGCCAGATGTCTCTTACAAAGATTCTCGCTGAGATAGACGTTGAAGTCGCGTCACTTAGATGGAAGAGGGAGATTTTAAAAGCCCTCCTCAATGAGGGCAGAGTTTCTGAGAGGGCATTTAACGCGCTCAACAATATGTTGTCCGAGATTGAGACGGCAGCCCTCAACTTAAAGGAGAAAATTGATAGGAGTAAAAGTTTCTGGGAGAACACGGCGTATGAAGAGGCCGGAATCTTAGAGGGTCTACTCGTCGACCTTAAATTTAAGAGTTTGATTGGTGAGCTGGATGAGATGAGCTGGCGGAGCATGAGTGCGGCTATAGAGTCAGGCATAGGTTCCATCAGTGCTCACGCTAATAGAAGAAACATTAAAAACAATGATGCTAATCTGAGAGTTAATGCTTCTTTAAGGAGGCGTCAGAGTAATATTGATTTAAGCCCAAACCGAAGGAATAAAGCGCTAAATGGGCATGAGAGAAGATTTTCTGAGAGCCCACTTGAACCTAAGTCATCGGATGGCTCTCACTGTATGAACCCATGGAAGCCAAATTGCAGAAGAACAGACATTAAGCTGAGCATCTATTATGAGGGGCGCTTCCTACCGATATGCAACGAATGCTGGAAGGAGATAGCGGAAAAGAACATAGAGTGGACCAGATGAATATAAAGGGAAAAGGGAATCCCGGCTTAAGCTTTTATTAGCGGCTCTATCTTCTCCCTAATATCCTCCGTGCTCATCTTAACCTTCCCAACATTAAGAACCCTCCAAAACTCCACATGCTCAACCACATCGAAGGGCTCAACTGTTTTAAGCGGTCCAAGGGTTTCGAGCTCAAGCATCTCAGGGTTTGTGTAGACCTCAACGCTACAGCCGAAGTCAGGATACTCAGCCCCACTATCATACTGGAATTGCTTGAGGAAGAGCATGCCCTCAACCCAGTAGGCCGCCCAATTTGGGTTTGCGTTCACACCAATCTTAAGTGGACCCTTAGCCTTAGGGTCCTGCTTGACGAATATGTATTCGCTGGTTAAAGATAGCCTTTTGTCAGCTATATTCGTGTATGGCCATATTGAGATATGCCTATCTGGAAGCAAACCCTCAGCATCAACCCTCATGGGTTTGATGGGCACTATTGCGAAGCCATTCCTCCGCATTACCGAAAGAGCCCAGCAAGCCAGCTTAATGGGCCAGCGGCCAATATTCCTAATCCTATGAATCACTTGAATTCCACCATCCGAACCTGCCCTAACCGATATCTCTTTCTGTATGGAATTTTTCTCTTCTGGATTTCCGTAAACTCTTAGTGAGTCGGAATCAGCCTCTATCTTCACTGGCTGGTTGTCAAGTGAGTATGAGCGGGGCTTAGCCTCAGGAGCAGTCCAGAGCCTATGCCCACCGTAAATCCTCCAGAAACCCTCGGATGTCTCAATGCCGAAATATGGGAGAACGCCGAATAAATTCAGTTTTGGCTTCTCCACACTTGCGAGATAAATTATTCTTGGGCCTACATCGCATGTTACGCCGATTAATAGACCGCCTATCTGGGCAATCTTGACCCTAAAGCCCTCAATCGTTTCCTCCTTTAAAGTCATGGTCTCAGCGTTCATGAGATATTTCCACCTATATGACTGTGAAACTCTCAACCGTCTCCTTATCAAGCCTCTTAACAAGCTCGATAACGAGTTTAACCGCGTTTTCGACATCCTCTAGGCTTAAGAGACCAACGTGGCTATGTATGTGTCTAGTCGGTATGCCTATTACGACGCTTGGGCATCCAGCCCGACTAATATGTATTCTGCCAGCGTCAGTTCCACCCCTAGCAACCTGCGATAACTGAAGTGGTATTCCAGCCTCCCTAGCCACCTTTATGACGAATTCTTTTAGGGGCTGGTTCGGAATCATGCTACTATCATATGTGCATAGGCTTGGGCCCCTCCCCATCTTTGTCGGAGCCTCCATGGGCTTTATGCCCGGAACATCACCGGCAATATCAACCTCGATCACTAGGGCTACGTCCGGGTCAACTATATGGGCGACCGTTTGGGCCCCCCTTGCTCCAACCTCCTCTTGAACTGTTGCTGCACCATAAATTGTGTTTGGATGGCTAATCCTATCCTCCTTTATTCTCCTTATAGTCTCCATCATCACAAATGCGCCTATCCTATCATCAAACGCCTTCCCCATCGCAACCCTACCGCCATTAATGAGCATAAATGGGGACCATGGAACAACCGGGTCGCCAATCTTAACACCGGCCTCAATGGCTTCCTTACCAGACGTCACACCTATATCAATATACATGTTTCTCCTATCAACCGGTTTCTGTCTCTCCTCATCCGTTAGGAGGTGGGGTGGCTTGGCGGCTATAACACCATATAGGTCGCCCTTCTCAGTCCTAACAACAACCCTCTGTGATAGTAGAACCTGGTCCCACCATCCGCCTAGAGGATTAAATGATAGGAAGCCAGTGCTCTCATCTATGCCGGATATGACGAAGCCAACTTCATCTATATGCCCTGCTATGAGGACATGCGGTCTCTCCGATTCACCCCTACAGACAAATACTATTGAGCCTAACTTGTCAGTTAAAATCTCATCTGAGTAGGGAAGCATATATTCCTTAATTATTTTAGCGGTCTCCCTCTCGAAGCCTGAAGGACCGAAGGACTCGGTCATCCTCTTTAAAACATTTAGGGCTTTCTCATCAAACATGTAATATACCACCAGGGAGCCTACAACCTTGAATATTTAATAATGAAGTCTTTAATTTTTTCTACGGCCTCGACTATAATCTCAAGGCTTGTTGCATAGGATATACGTATATGCCCCTCACCGCTCTCTCCGAAAGCGCTACCAGGAGTCGTTGAGACACCCTCCTCCTCAAGAAGTTTCATGCATACATCAAAGCTCAACATACCCATGTCTGGAAGCCTTGGGAAGACGTAGAATGCACCCTTAGGCATGGTGCATCTAACGCCCGGAATCCCATTTAGGGCTTCAACAATGTATCTTCTTCTGCGGTCAAATTCCTCAACCATCTTTCTGACGCACTCCTGCGGACCTTTGAGGGCCGCTATCCCGGCTTTCTGTATGAAGCTTGAGGGGCATGTCGTTGTCGCCTGCTGAATCCTGTTCATGGCATCTATTATTGTTTCGTTCGCCACAGCATAGCCGAGTCTCCAGCCTGTCATGGCATATGTCTTGCTGAATCCATTGATAAGTATGACCTTATCTCTGACATCGTCGAAGCTAAGCATGCTTCTGGTCTGAAAGCCATCATAGATTATTTCATCATAAACCTCATCTGAGAGGACAAGTAAATCATGCTCCTCAGATAAGTCGGCTATGATTTTAAGCTCGTCTACGCTTAGAACTCCACCGGTCGGGTTGTTCGGCGAATTGATAAGTATCATCTTCGTTTTATCGGTTATCTTCTCCTTAAGCAGCTCCTCCCTTAGACTATATGTTTCCCCGCATGGAACCTCAATAACCCTCGCCTCAGCCGCCTCAACGCACGTAAAGTGAGTCGGCCATGTAGGCGTCAAAACTAAAACCTCATCCCCCGGATTTAATGTTGCCATACATGCGCAGTATATTGCATGTTTGGCACCGGGCGTCACAATTATCTCCCTCTCTGGGTTAACCTCTAGCCCCTTCCTATCCCTTAGATAATCAGCTATAGCCCTTCTGAGCTCGATTATGCCGAGGCTGGACGTATAGTGCGTGAAGCCACTCATCAGAGCTTCTATTGCAGCCCTCTTTATGTGCTCTGGTGTGTCAAAGTCCGGCTCACCAACATCCAGATTATATAATTTCTTTCCGCTCTTGGCCAGCTCACGGGCCTTCTCAGCCATCGCTATTGTTCCGGATGGCTTAATAATTTTCATTCTATCCGCAAGCTTCATCTTATCACCAGCATTGAATCAGTAATCCGATATTAGTTGCATTTATCTTATTTTTTGTTTTACTACTGGTGGGCTCCTCCTCTTATGCTCGGTCCTCATATATCTCTTAAGAATATCGTTGACGATATCTATTGATACGTTTAGCCTCCTACTAACCTCCTCAGCTGGAAGCTTCTCATCGAATAGACCAATTAATATCGGGTCGATTATAGAGTAGTCGGCTGGGACCTCATCTGCCAGCTTATGGCCCGGATATAACTGTGGGCTGCTCGGCTTCCTAACAATCCTCTCTGGTAAGCCTAAGTATGCTGCCATCTCCCTAACTTGCGTCTTCAATAAATGTCTTATTGGGAATATGTCAGCTGCCCCATCACCATACTTAGTGAAGTATCCTATTAAATACTCGCTCCTATCACTCGTTCCAACAACAAGATAATTATGGAGATTTGCATAGAAATACAAGATTGCCATGCGTATTCTCGCACGTAGATTTGCCAGCGGCATCCTATAAGCCGGGTCATTCTGGTCGATTCTTAGCGCCTTCACGAATGCATCGCATATGCCATCTATGTTGATGAGTTCTGTTCTTATACCCAGCTCCCTCGCTAAACTTATGGCGTCCTCTAAATCTTCCTTGGGTGTGAAATTCGTTGGCATTATTAAGCCTAGAACCCTATCTCTGCCAAGTGCGCGAACACAAAGGGCTGCAGTTAGACTACTATCTATGCCACCACTTAAGCCCAGAACAACACCGGATGCACCGGATTCTTCAACTCTCCCCCTTATGAAGTCCACTATCTCATCTATAGCGCTCTTAAGGTCTATTTTTGGGAAAAATTCACCCAACCCTTTCCCTCCAACCCTCAACCTTAAAATCCTTTTCGCGGAATATTTAAATTAACCCAAATCTTTTCCATGGCAGTAAAACTTAAATTTATGGCTGATGCCTCCTCTCTATAGGTGATGGTTGAAATTGGCGAGCGATGAGGAGACCACGTTACTTTATCAGTGCGTTAAGTGCGGTGCTATCGTTAAGTCCTCCGAGCTTGAGCTTGGTATAAGATGCCCATATTGCCGATACAGGGTTTTAAGGAAGGTTAGGCCACCTGTCGTCAAGAGAGTTTTAGCCAGATAGGGAAGAAGCGGCGAGCTTACTAAGTATAAAAGGTGCCTCTTTACTCATCTCTTCTCGGTGAAGAAGAATGGTGGAGTTTAAGGTTAAGGACTTAGGTCTAGCCGATAGAGGCGAACTGCTAATTGAGTGGGCCTCTAGACATATGCCAGTTCTAAACCAGATTAGGGAACGCTTTAGCGTTGAGAGGCCGCTTGAGGGCTTGAGGATTGGCGCATGCCTACACGTGACCAAAGAGACGGCGGTTTTGGTTAAAACCCTTGTTGCTGGCGGGGCTGAGGTTGCATTATGCGGCTCCAACCCGCTCTCAACTCAGGATGAGGTTGCGGCGGCGCTGGCTAGGATGGGTGTTAAGGTTTATGCTTGGCGTGGTGAAACCACAGAGGAATATTATTGGTGCATAAACCGGGTTATAGACTATCGGCCAGCAATAACGCTCGATGATGGCGCAGACCTTGTTGGAACAATCCACTCCTCTAGGAGGGAGGCATTAAAGAATGTTTTAGGTGGAACGGAAGAGACGACTACGGGTGTTATACGCTTAAAGGCTATGGCTCAAAGGGGCATCTTAGAGTATCCAATCATAGCCGTTAATGATGCCTACACAAAATATCTTTTTGATAACAGATATGGAACTGGGCAGAGCACGGTAGATGGGATTCTACGTGCAACAAATGTTCTTCTGGCTGGAAAGAAGTTTGTTGTCTGCGGATATGGTTGGTGTGGCCGTGGGCTGGCGATGAGGGCTAGGGGTATGGGCGCAAATGTAATAGTTACTGAGGTTAACCCATTAAGGGCGCTTGAAGCTGTTATGGATGGCTTCCAGGTTATGCCCATGAATGAGGCGGCCGCTGTAGGAGACATATTCGTGACCGTTACCGGAAATATAAACGTTATAAGGGGTGAGCATATGCTTAAGATGAAGGATGGTGCAATACTGGCTAACAGCGGGCACTTTAACGTTGAGATAAGCATACCGGACTTAGAGTCAATCTCGGTCTCAAAGAGGACCATAAGACCAAACTTAGAGGAATACACGCTAAAAAATGGGAGAAGAATATATCTCATCGCTGAAGGTAGGCTTGTAAATCTAGCATCGGCTGAGGGGCATCCATCAGAAGTTATGGACATGTCCTTCTCAAACCAAGCATTATGCGTTGAGTATCTGGCTAAGGGACCTAGACTTAAGCCCGGAGTATATAGAGTTCCTGAAGATATTGATATGATGATTGCCAAGCTTAAGTTGAAGTCAATGGGCATAGAGATTGATGAAATAACTGAGGAGCAGAGAAAATACTTATCAAGCTGGGAGACTGGAACAACATAGCGTTAATCTTGTGGTCTGCTCTGGAGGCAGAGGGGTGGATTGAGCGGGTATTATCTGCCGAGGTGGATGCGCCCCTCAACATTGGAGGAGCGAAGGGCATTCTATACCGAAGAATTCAATATTAATGGTGTTAGTAGCTGGCTTAAGGGCTGGTTTGGTAGGGTTATATTTGCGGTTATAATTGGAAGGCATACAAGAATCTATCCACCCGAATATGAGGAGGACGCTGAAACAACAATCCTAATAGACAACTATAGAAGTCTGGAGGATGTTAGAGGATGGATACTTGAGTTCCTACCAGAATCAGTCTACTATGACAGAAACATCTACGATGATGACGGCAAAATCATTGGTCAAGAACTAGCATTCGACCTAGACCCGGAAAATCTAACATGCCCAATACACGGCTCCCTGGAGGATAAAATGCGTAGGCATCAGGGCTTAAGCTTCTGTGAAATCGAGCTTGAGATGGTTAAGGATGAGACGATAAGGCTCTATGATGAGCTCTCAAAGGTCTTCTCAGACTTAAGAATCGTTTATTCTGGCAGGGGCTTCCACATACATGTCTTCGACATAGAGGCCTTCGGATTAAGCCTGAAAGAACGCAGCGAAATAGCCAAAAAGATTAGGGAAAGAGGATTTATGATAGATGAGTGGGTGACATCAGGAGGCATGAGGCTCATTAGGCTTCCCTACAGCCTACATGGTATGGTATCAAGAATAGCTATACCATTAGATATCAGGGAGCTCGAAGCCTTCAATCCCATTGAGGATGAGAGATGTATACCACGCTTCCTTAGGAGAGAAGAATCGCCAAAAATCTAGCGAATAGACGGCTGAGAAATACTCCAATCATTTGCTTCTCTTGCAAGTCCTTCTCCTCTTTACCTCCTCAGCCTTCTCCTCCTTCTTTCCATAATAATAGTATTTCTTTTTCTTCTCAGCTTCAGCCTCGGACAACCTGTTAACCTCCGAAATTATTTAGCAGCTTTAGTGCATATAAAACTTAACATCGCTTTTATAGTGAAGAATATTTAATGCTATTAGAGAACCGCATGCTGGTGGATAGATGGGTTGGGAGCTTAGTCTGCTGAGCGAGCTTGCTAAAGAGATTTACTTGGCAGTCCATCCGATTCTCGGAACGCCGAAGGCTGGCGAAACTCTTGGCTTAGGATTTGGCGGTGACAGAACAAAATTTATAGATGCTATATCAGAGAAGGCGGCTCTCCAGTATCTAAAGGAGAAGGGGGTTTCATGCATATTTGTTGGTGAGGAATGTGGTGTTATGGAGATTGGCTCAAAGCCTGAATTCTATCTCATCGTTGATGGAGTTGATGGAACAAATAATGCCGTGAGGGGTCTGAAATTTGCCTCCGCATCAATAGCTATGTCTCCAACCGGAATGTTGCGTGATTTAGAGGCGGCCGCTGTAATAGACCTATTTGATGGCGGATTATATTCGGCTAGGAGGGGAGAAGGCGCCAAATATAATGGTAAGCCGATTAGAACATCAAATGTGGAGAGACTTGAGAGTTCCATTATAAGCGTTGATGTGTCAAGAAGCCAAGAGTCAATAAAAAGGACAGCGCAAATCATGGGGAGGGTCAAAGGCCTGAGGGCATTAGGCTCAGCATCTCTAGAGATATGCCATGTAGCATCCGGAATCCTAGATGCATACGTAGACCTACGCAACATGCTCAGAACAATAGATTTTGCGGCTGGCATGCTCATAGTTAGGGAGGCTGAGGGAATATTTCTGCAGCCGAGCGGTGAGGATATTCCAAATGTTCCATTAACTGAGGTTAGGCGATTCTCGGTTATAGCATCGGCGAATAGAAAGCTTTTTGATGAAATAGTCTCTTTAATCAGCTTGTAATGTTTGGTTGAGCGCATGCTTATGGCTGAGGGGAATGGAACGCTACTTAAGCCGGTGAGCCCCTACGCAGCGTTACTAATAGAGCATGGGTCCGAGAGGGTCCTAGCCGTATCAGATATACATTTGGGTTGGGAGGCGACATTAATAGAGGAGGGCATACATGTCCCATCCCAGACTAATAAGCTCCTCAGAAGGCTTGAGCGCATAATCTCCATAACCAAGCCAGACTCTCTAGTGATTCTCGGCGACATCAAACATACAATCGAGAAGATTGAACTTGAAGAATGGCGTGACGTCCCAATATTCTTCGAGAAGATACGCGGAAAAATACCGCACATAAAAGTTATTCCCGGAAATCATGATGGAAACGTAGAGGTTCTACTACCGGAGGACATAGAGGTAGCACCACAGCAGGGTATGATTGTGGGCGATGTCGGTTTACTTCATGGTCACACCTGGCCGGATATTAAGCTACTTGGTTGCGAAACCCTAATTATTGGGCACATACACCCAACAATAACATTTAGAGACCCTATAGGATTCCGCATAACAAGTCAGGTCTGGGTGAAGGCTCCGTGTGACAGAGTAACACTTGTGAGGTCGACGCTTAGGCATTATAATGTCAGGTTTAAGAAGGATGAGGACCCCAAAGCCATATTAAAGTCCATGTTCTCAATAGAGCCTAGGGTTAAAAGCCTCATTATAATGCCCTCATTCAACGATTTTCTCGGCGGAAGAGCAATAAACAGGGCTTCAATCGCTAGAGATGTGATTTTTAAGGATTTCATTGGGCCGGTTCTTAGGTCTGGGAGCGTAAACTTTGAGAGGGCTGAGATTTACTTGTTGGATGGAACCTTCATAGGAACTCTTGATAGGCTGAGCGTGC